>Ga0308156_1001151_pt1 | contig 34745 bp, 27 predicted proteins | sample PhyAR2_FD_201041 | JGI IMG/M metagenome (GOLD analysis project Ga0308156, IMG submission 201041) | Phyllosphere microbial communities from UC Gill Tract Community Farm, Albany, California, United States - DLSL A.R2 | ecosystem: Host-associated > Plants > Phyllosphere > Unclassified | place: USA... | reverse complement strand
AAGGGGCGAGACAAATCCCTTCTCCAAATTTTAACCAGCGTCCGACCGATACCGAAATTCAAATGATTGTGGTTCATAATATTAGTTTGCCACCGTCTCAATTTGGAGGTGGCTATATTGAGCAGTTTTTTCAAAACAAACTAGATTGGTCAATTCATCCTTATTTTCAGACCATTGAAGGCATGCAAGTTTCTACGCATCTGTTAATTTTACGAACAGGTGAAGTCCTACAGTTTGTTAATTTTAATGATCGGGCATGGCATGCTGGGCGTTCGAGCTATTTAGCCAAAGTTGAGTGCAATGATTATTCAATTGGGATAGAACTTGAAGGAAGTGATGACTTACCTTTTGAAGAAGCACAATATCAAGTATTAACAGATGTTGTTACCGCTATTCGCCAAGCTTATCCAGAAATTAAAAATCATATTGCAGGTCATTCAGACGTTGCCCCTGGCCGAAAAACCGATCCGGGCCCTCATTTTAAATGGCAGCACTTTAGACAATTACTTGCTCAGAAAAAAAGTTGAGTTCATTCATCATTTCACAACGAAAAGATTTTTTAGTTTCATTACAATAGCGACTTTCGAATATAGCTGTAGGTGAGTGCGATGGCATTGTGGCGATCGACTTTTATTGTCAGTGCAATGACGATGTTGTCACGAGTGTTAGGGTTAGTACGTGACGTCGTATTGCTCAACGTGTTTGGTGCGGGTAAAGACTTTGATACCTTCGTCGTTGCTTTTCGTATTCCCAACTTCTTTCGACGGTTGTTTGCCGAAGGGGCTTTTTCACAAGCGTTTATTCCCGTATTAACTGAATATAAAACGGGGCGAGCACATGCTGAAGTACAGATTTTAATTAGTCGGGTATTTGGCTGTTTATTAACAGTCATGACCTTACTCACTTTTGTGGCTATGGTTTTAGCACCTGCGATCATCTATATGTATGCACCGGGCTTCCACAGTGATCCGGAAAAGTTCGATTTAGCCGTCAGCATGTTCCGTTTGACCATCCCTTATTTAATGTTTATGTCGCTCACAGCTTTTGCCAGCAGCATCTTAAATAGTTATGGCTCGTTCGCTTCACCAGCTTTTTCACCTGTTTTACTCAATGTAGCAATGATTGCAGGGGCATGGTGGCTTACGCCGTATATGGCTGAGCCAATCAAAGCATTAGGTTGGTCAGTTGTTGTGGCTGGGGTGTTACAGTTAGCGATACAAATTCCCGAATTGTGGCGTAAAAACTTACTGATTCCACCTAAAGTTGATTTTAAACATGAGGGTGTGGAGCGTATTCTAAAACTCATGCTTCCAGCATTATTTGGTGTATCTGTGACTCAGATTAATCTGCTGTTAAATACGATTTGGGCATCATTCATGCAAGATGGCTCGGTATCTTGGCTATATAGTGCAGAGCGTATGACTGAGTTACCGTTAGGTTTAATCGGTGTCGCGATTGGTACAGTAATTTTACCTTCACTTTCTGCCCGCCATGCAGAGCAAGACCAAGCAAAGTTCCGCGGTATGATCGACTGGGCTGCAAAAGTCATTGTATTGGTAGGATTACCAGCAAGTATTGCCTTATTTATGCTTTCAACACCGATTATTCAAGCATTATTCCAGCGTGGCGAGTTTGATTTACGTGATACACAAATGACAGCTCTAGCATTGCAATGTATGAGTGCAGGTGTAATTTCTTTTATGCTTATTAAAGTATTTGCACCTGGTTTCTATGCACAGCAAGACACTAAAACACCAGTGCGCGTAGGTTTAATGTCTGTTGCCGCTAATGCGATTTTAAACGTTGTATTTATTGGTTTCTTTAAGCTTATTGATTGGCATGCAGAACATATGGCACTTGCACTGGCATCTTCAGGTTCAGCTTTAGTGAATGCGGGTTTACTCTACTTCTATTTGCACAAGCGTAATATTTTCCGATTTGGGTCACATTGGAAAAAACTAGTGCTTCAATATGGTTTAGCAAACCTCGCAATGATTGCAGCGCTTTGGTTCGGGCTCAATTGGTATAACGGCGAGCTTTCACAGTGGTTACGCGTTGCCGAAGTCGTAGGCCTATGTGTGGTTGGGATAATTGCTTACTTAATTGGCTTATTACTGGCTGGTTTTCGACTGAGAGAGTTACGGCAGTAAAATTTATAAATATTAAAATATATAGAGTCTTAGTTGTCAAAATCTAGAAATAAAGGTTGAAATTTATGAGTATAAAATATAGAAATGAAATAGATGGTTTGCGAGCCATAGCTGTTTTATTTGTTTTCTTTAATCATTTGAATATATCTTTGTTCCAAGGAGGGTTTATTGGAGTAGATATATTTTTTGTTATATCAGGTTTTCTTATTACTATGATTATAAGAAAAGAAATAGAAAATAAATCATTCAAAATTTCGAAATTTTATAGGAAAAGAATAATAAGAATTGCACCAGCTTACTTTCTCGTTCTATTGATTGTCTCTAGTATTTCTTTTTTTATTTTAACACCAAGTGAATTAATATCTTATATAAAGTCAGCTCTTTCTTCAGCAATATTTGTTTCTAATTTTTATTTTTGGAAGAATGTGGGAGGATATTTTTCAGATAATACTCATGAAACCTTTTTACTTCATTTCTGGTCATTATCAGTAGAAGAGCAATTTTATCTATTGTGGCCTATTTTTTTAATTATATTAATGAGTGTTATAAAAAAAAGAAAATTTTTTCTTTTTTCTTTTTTTCTTTTACTTGTCTTCTTAATTGCTATTTCTGAGTTTATGGCTATTAATTATAGTTCTATGGCATATTATTTCCCATTCTCTAGAGCTTTTGAATTGCTTGTAGGGGCATCTTTAGTTTTTATTAAGGATAATAATATAAGAACTAAAAAATCCAATATTTTATATTTAGTTTCTATTTTAACTTTGTTTCTTTGTGCGTTTTATTATAGTGAAAATACAAAATTCCCTGGTTTATTTGCATTGCTTCCTTGTCTGGCAACAGCATTGATAATTTATTTGAATGATTCGAATTCTATTTTTTACAAATTTCTTTCATGTAATTTGATGAGGTTTTTTGGTAAAATATCTTATCCTATGTATTTATGGCATTGGCCAATTATAGTTATTTTTAATATTCTTCTTATAGAAATTAATTTTAAAATTGGGTTATTTATTTTCACATTAACTATAATGCTCTCATATTTAACTTTTAAATTTATAGAAAAACCGATTCAGCAAATAAGTTATAATTGGAGTAATAGGAAGGTGATATTTTTAGGGTATTTTATTCCTTCTTTTTTTATATTAATTCTTTGTCTAACTGTTATATATTATAATGGTTTTCCTTATAGATTTAATAATTCTGTTATAAAAAGTGATAAGGCTTTAAGTACTATGCCTAGTAAGGTTAGAGCAAATTGCCATTCTTCTAATATTGATATAAGCAAAATAAGTATAAAGTGTAATTTAGGGTACTTAAATAAGGAAAATGCTGAATTTTTAATGATTGGTGACTCTATATCTAATCATTTCACAGGAATGATAGATGTCTTTTCTAAAGATGCTAAAGTAAAAGTTAATGATTTTACACAAGATAGAACTATATTTCTTCCCGATACAAAAATGCTAACCTCAACAGGGATAGAATATAAAAAATTTAGAGAAAGAAATGATGATATAGTTAAGTTGATTAAATTGCGAAGATATAAAAATGTTATTTTAGGTGGTAGTTATTATAATGTGTTTAATTCAGCAGATAGTTATATATCTTTACACCCAGTTAAGGGGATGAATGCTGTAGAATCTGGTCTTGTTAATGCTGTTTCTTTAATTGTTGATAGTGGAGCCAATCCTATCATTATTAAACCAAATCCTAGTTTAGGTGATTTGAATAATAAATGTATCATGAGGAATGATATGTTTAATCTTGGTAGAAATTGTACTATCAATATTGAAAAATTTTATGAGCAAAGTAGGAGCTTTGATATATTTTTAGAGAAATTGCGTCTTAAATTTCCTCAATTAAAAATAATAGATGTCACAAAAGTTTTATGTGATAAAAGATATTGTAAATCAAGTATTAATAATATTCCCTTATATCGAGATAAGAATCATTTAAATAATGAAGGTGCAATTATTTTAGGTAAGGAATATATAAGGATGTTTAGTAATCCATTAAAAAAATATGAATAACTGAGAGTTGATTTAATATGTATCTAATTATCAAAAATAGATACATATTAAACTCTTTTTTACTTTGGCAAAACTTGTAGCAATTCAATATCAAAAATTAAAGTGCTGTTTGGGCCAATCGTGTCACCTGCGCCAACTTCACCGTAAGCGAGATTTGCAGGGATAAATAAACGTGTTTTACCACCTTCTTTCATGGTTTGTAGACCTTCAGTCCAGCCTGCAATCACTTGGCTAAGCTGAAATTCAACTGGATGATTACGTGCGATTGAGCTGTCAAATACAGTTCCGTCGAGTAAACGGCCTTCATAATTCACTTTCACACGTGATGCAGTTTTCGGTTTTTTACCCGTCCCTTCTTTCAATACTTGGTATTGAAGACCTGACTTAGTGGTAATTACACCTGCTTTTTTTGCATTATCAGCAAGAAATGCAGTACCAGCCTGAGCGTTTTGTTGACCTTGTTTTTGAAATTCGACTAGCTGTTTAGCTTCTAATGTTTTTTTATAATCATTAATTGCTTTCGCCATTTCTTCATCGTTTAAACGAGCTGTTTTATTCTGAGCACCTTCTTGTAAGCCTTGGTAAAAAATATCAAGATTTAGATCTGTTAACGCATCAGTATTATTACGACCCATTAAATAGCCATAACTATAGCTAAACTGTTCTTTTGCTGGGCTTTTATTTGTGATAGGTGTAGCAGCAAAAACAGATAAACTCATTGTTGATGTTGCAATAATTAAACCGATTTTTTTCATGCTGTTTTCCAAAAAAAAGGAGAGTACTGTTTTACTCTCCTGAATGTTTTTATTTCACTGAAATGAGTTCTACATCAAAAATCAGCGTACTGTTTGCTGGAATACCAGGAAGTTCCTGAGGGCCATAAGCAAGATTAGATGGGATAAAGAACGTTGCTTTACCACCTTCTTTCATCAGTTGAAGTCCTTCAGTCCAGCCCGGAATAACTTGATTGAGTGGGAACTCAACTGGTTCACCGCGCTTATAAGAACTATCGAAAACCTGTCCATTAATTAAACGGCCTTCGTAATGTACTTTCACCATAGATTGCGCAGTTGGTTGTTTACCTGCGCCTTCTTTAGTGATGATATATTGCAAGCCAGACGCCGTAGTTTTTACACCAGCTTTTGTTTTATTTTCTGCAAGGAATTGAACGTCTGCAGATTCAGACGCTGCTCCAGCAGCTTGCTCTGGTTTATCTTGTTGTTGCATTTTTTGCTGCAACTCTTTTTCATAAGCAGCAACAGCTGCTTTGAGCTCTTCTTGAGTATAAGCACTTGGTTGCTTATTACGAGCATCATGAATCCCTTTCACAAATGATTTTGTGTCTAGCTCAGGTGGAGTTTGCTGAGCAACTTCATACCCAAGAACATAACTGATTTTTTCAATTGGAGAGGCATTTTTATTTGCCTTGCTTCCGACTTCTTTGGTCGGATGTTGGCTTGCATAATATACTGGTACAAGTGCAGCACCGCCTAAAACTACAGCGACAGCAATGGGTAAGGCTTTACTCATAAAAGGTTCCAAAAATAATCATTTGAGTCTAAAAAGGCTGCTTTTGATCTTAGCATGCTTAAGCATAGAATGTTTAAGAAAAAAAACGAGTGGTTTTTTATATATTTTAGTTAGTTTTAGTAGGGATATACTTAAAAAATCTTAAATAAAAAACCGGATCATTTGATCCGGTTTTTTATGGACTTTACGCTTAATCTTCTTTTTGTGCTTTATATGCGTAAGCGTAGTTATAACCATAACCGTAGCCCGCGCTAGCACGTTGAATGTCATTAAGAATAAAGCCGTTGACTTTAACACCCGCTTGTTCAAAGCGATTAAGTGTTAATTCAAGTTCTTTCATTTGTGACTTAGCATAACGGGCAACAATTAAGTTCACACCAGTATATTGTGAAATAATAATACCGTCAGTTACAGCAAGCACTGGTGGAGTATCAATAATGATGTGGTCATATTGACTTTGAACCGTTTCCAGTAAGTCTTTAAATTGTGTCGAACTCAATATCTCTGAAGGATTCGTTGGGCTTTTACCACGGGTAATCACATCTAAGTTAGCAACTTGAGTTTTGTGAAGTACTTGTTGAAGGTCAGCTTGACCACTTAGTAACTCAGAGAGTCCCGGTTTAACATCGACATCAAAATATTTGTGCATATAACCACGGCGCATGTCAGCATCAATAAGTAAGACGCGTTTATTGCCCTGTGCAAAAATCGTTGCAAGATTCGTCGAAATAAACGATTTACCGACTTCCGGTGAAGGACCAGCAATCATAATGATATTATTTTTTGCCGATGTGAGCGCAAAATGAATGGCGGTACGAATACTACGTAAGCTTTCAATTGCAATATCATCACTGTTTTTAACTGCAAGAATAGGAATACTCTTCTTCTTCTTTAAAATCTTGATACGACTTTCTTGAATTGGTGAACGTGGTACCGTTGCATAAACTGGTAAATCCAATTCATTTTCAATTTGTCCAGAATCTTTAATACCTGTACGTAACATATTACGCAGTAAGGCAACTAGGGTACCAATAAAACCACCAGCAAAAATAGCTAGAATTAAAACAATTAGTTTTCTTGGTTTAATTGGCTCGACAGGTTCAATTGCGGTATCGACAATACGGACATTGCCAATTTCGCCAGCTTTCGCAATACGAAGTTGTTGGTAAGAGTTAAGAAGTGCTGTGTAGAGCTGAGTTTTTACCTCGACTTCACGATACAATTGTAAATATTGGCGTTGTACATCTGGCAACTGTTTTAGTGTGGTATTTAACTCACTAATTTGCTTATTAATGGCACCCAACTGTCCATTAATTTCACGCATTGCAGGGTGTTCAGCAGTATATTTTGCTACCATTTCAGCTTGCTTTTGTTCGAGCTCTGCTTTTTTAGTCTCTAAAGTAATACTTTGAGTTAAATACAACTCAGATTCTTTGGTGACATCAACGGTGTTGTATTGCTGACGGAATTTATTAAATTGACGTTCTGCATCATCAAGTTGTTTTTTAAGGTCTGGAAGTTGTTCATCCAAGAATTTTAAAGTTTGTGCTGATTCAGCTGAGCGACGTTCAATGTTCTGTGCACTATAAGTCGCTAAAATTGCATTTAAAACTTTGGTGATATGTTCTTTGTCTTGACCTTGATAGTTTAAGCCTAAAACACCGGTAAGCTTACCGCGTTCTGCAACTGAATAATTTAAGCTAAGCGCATTTACAGCGGCAGGTATAGATGAGTTTTTAATATTATAAGTTGCATTAAATTGATCTTTAGTAAAGATAGCAATTTTCCAAAGCCCATGAGGGCCCGCAATATGGTTAGCCTGATTTAGAGGGATAGTTAATAGTACTTCTTCTGTTTCTGGGTCAGTTAAACGTAAAGACTGTTTGTCAAAATTAAGTAATAGATTTTTATCCAGATAAAAAGCTGGAACTTCAAACTCACGAATTTCAAAACTTTTTAAGTCGTCTTTAAATAAAACTGATTTTTTAGTGTATTCAGTTTTATAGGCAGTATCGCTTAATAAGCGATGAGTAAGCGTATTTTCAGTGCTAGACACTTGTATATTAAGATGTAAGTCTTTAATGACCGAGCCCAAAACCAGACGGGACTTTAGAATTTCAATTTCGGCTTGAGCTGGCGATTTTTGCTCAATCATTTGTGACAAATCGCCTAAAAGTGCGGCAGAAGCACCTTTACTGTCTTCAACCTGAACCAAAGCATCAACCGAATAGGTGTCTGGTGTTACACGTAAATAGAGCAGTGCGCAGACAAGGCTCAAAATAATGCACAGTGCGATGAGTTTCCACTGAGCAATCAGTGAAAAAAACAATTCTTTTAAATCAATTGTATCTTCGGTGTTGGTATTTTGGTTCATAAGTTTAAAATCTTGGCGTTAAATATAAGGTTTCCAGTCAGCAATGCACTGTTGAATAAGTTGGCAGGTTTCATCAAAAACAGCTTGATCGTGCTGATAAGGATCTGGCACATTTTTGTTTTGCCAATGGCCCAGGCGGTAGGTTTTACCTTTTGCAAAGGGCCAAGTTTGTTCAATATGCTTTTGCTGGTTGTGACTCATGACCAAAATAAGGTCGGCTTTTTTAATATGTTCAGCGCTAAGTTTACGTGCAATATGTGGTTGCATATCGATATCGAAGCGCTGCATACAAAGTTGTGCTTTATTGTCTGCCTGATGCCCCACGAGCCCTGAAATGCCAGCAGACTCAATATTTAACAGGGGGTATTGCTGCTTTAAGAAATATTCTGCCATAGGACTACGGCAGATATTTCCAATGCAAACCACCAAAATATTTTTAATTTGCATAATATTATTGTCCCAAACGGTCTATGTTATATAAAGCATTTGAGAATGGGATAATTTGGTTGATCACACGCTGCCAGCGAGTTAAGCCAGTCGCATCAACATATACAATATCATTACTACGTAACTTAAACTGATTAGCTAAACCAAAGTCGCCAATGCTCATTAAATTTAAATGATATATCTCAGTAGTACGATCATTTGGATTAGTACGGACTACATAAATCTTACTTGCACTGGCAGAAGCTGGATTAATACCTAAACTTTCGCCTAAGGCATCACTTAAGGTCATGCCTTGATCACGCATTGGTAATGCTTGGCTCTTCCCAGCTTCACCCATCACATAAATTTTCTGGTTTTCACGAGTACTGACATAAAGTGTGTCATTGGGTTGAACCAATAACTTATGTAGTGAATAGCCAGCTTTTTCTAAATCGATTGTATTTAAATTATAGGTGCGACCATTTCGAATCAATTGAATATAAGTATTATCACCCATTGTAGTAACACCACCAGCCATACCTAGAGCTGAGTAAACACTTACTGGTTGATCACTTAGGTAGAATTGCCCACCTTTGGTTACACTTCCCTGTACAGAGAACCGTTGGCCCTCATAGGAGAGTACGCGAACTATCACATCAGGGTTTTTTAAGAAGCGGGAAAGTTGACTACGAAGTTCGCGATTGACTTGAGCAAGTGTTTTACCAGCAGCTTTGTAACGACCTACTAATGGGAACTGGATATAACCGCTTTGGTCAATAGGGTAACCATTGGCTTGAATAGACTGTTCGCTACTAATGCCATTCACAGGAGGTGTAATTTCAGGGTAAGCCCACAGCTGAATAGAGAGAGTATCTCCGGGACTTAATCGATAGATAGGTTGTTGATTTTTAAATAAGCTTACATAGTCGCGTTGATAGTCAATTTGAGCAGGTTGAATTGCTGGTATTGTTTCTTGAGAGATTTTTACGACATTCACGGTAGTTCCGAGGTCAGTTTTATAAACCCCTTCACTTGGAATATCGTATGTTTGTAAGCCGGAAGTAACCGCACAGCTGGCAGCACTTAAACTTAAGGTAAGAACAGAAAAAAACTGGCAATACTTCACACGCAACCCTTTGTGTATTTATCTTTAATTGATATTGTCCACTGCATAGTAACAAGTGTCTATTTAAACTAAACGCAGGATGGACAGATTCTAGCTGAAAAGAAATGAAAAAACACCGAAAAATCGTAGTGGTTTGTATGTTTAGTTTATCTACACAGGCTAAGTTGGTTATAAGAAATTAATAGAAATGTTAAAAGTTATTATTTTAAACGAGATTGTTTAACGGGGGACACTTGCATTGTAAACACATTTATACAATTGCATTACGGAGAATAAAAAAAAACTGATATAGTTACGCTCGGCGATATCCAGTTAACATGCAACATATATTTAATAGATACAATCTTGTAAGGAAAAAGGCTAACTTTTATGCAACTTGCCGATTTAAGAATAGCGATTATAGGTTTAGGGTATGTAGGCTTGCCATTGGCAGTTGAGTTTGGAAAAAAAGGGCCAGTAATAGGGTTTGATATTAACCAAAACCGTATTAATGAATTAAAAAATGGTCAGGACCATACTTTAGAAGTTTCGCCAGAAGAGCTTCTCAAAGCAAAACAATTAAGTTTTAGTTCAAATTTAGATGATTTAAAAACAAGTAATTTTTTTATTGTAACTGTTCCTACACCTGTAGATCAGGTGAATCGTCCTGATTTAACTCCCCTGAAAAAAGCAAGTGAGACTGTAGGGCAAGCTTTAAAGAAAGGTGATATTGTTGTATATGAATCTACAGTATATCCAGGCGCAACAGAAGAAGTCTGTATTCCGATATTAGAGAAGATATCGGGCCTCAAATTTAATCAAGATTTCTTTGCTGGTTATAGTCCTGAACGCATTAATCCAGGCGATAAAGTTAATACGTTAACTAAAATTAAAAAGATTACGAGTGGTAGTACCCCTGAAGTGGCAGATACTGTAGATGCCGTGTACGCAAGTATTATTACTGCAGGTACTCACAAAGCAACTAGTATTAAAGTTGCAGAGGCTGCCAAAGTGATTGAAAACACGCAACGTGATTTAAATATTGCTTTAGTAAATGAGCTTTCTGTAATTTTTGATCGTATTGGTATTGACACTCTAGATGTTTTAGAAGCAGCTGGTAGTAAATGGAACTTCTTACCGTTCCGTCCAGGTTTAGTCGGTGGGCACTGTATTGGTGTCGATCCATATTATTTGACTCATAAAGCAGAAGAAGTTGGCTATCATCCACAAGTGATTCTTGCGGGTCGTCGTATTAATGACAATATGGCCCGTTATGTTGCTCGTAACACGATTAAACTGATGCTTCAAAACGGGATTGATGTCCCTCGTGCAAAAGTTGGTGTACTCGGAGTAACTTTTAAAGAAAACTGTCCCGATATTCGTAATAGTAAAGTAGCAGATCTTATTAAAGAGTTAGAGTTCTGGGGGGCGCAAGTTGTAGTCGCAGACCCATGGGCAGATGAAGACGAAGTTAGGCATGAATATGGCATAGAGCTTGGAAAAGTTGATGCTCAAAATCCTGTAGATAGCGTCATTATTGCGGTAGGCCATAATGAATTTCGTTCACTTTCTGTAAGTGAATTGCGTAGCTATATGAAATGTGAAAAACCAGTGTTAGCTGATGTTAAGAGCCTTTTTGACCGTACTGAAATGTCGGATGCTGGCTTTACTGTATTCCGTCTCTAATTTTATATTATTAAATTGAAGTTTTGATCATGAAAAAATTTGCTCTTATTGGTGCAGCTGGATATATCGCACCACGTCATTTAAAAGCTATTAAAGAAACAGGTAATACTTTAACTGTTGCCATGGATGTGAATGACTCGGTTGGGATTATGGATAGCCATTTTCCGGAAGCTGAGTTTTTTACCGAGTTTGAAGAATTTGAAGCCTATGTAGAGGATCAAAAGCTAAAAGGTGAAAAGTTGGATTATGTAGCGATCTGCTCACCAAACTATTTACATGCACCACATATGAAATATGCTTTGAAAAATGGCATTGAAGTCATTTGTGAGAAACCGTTGGTGCTGAATTCAGAAGACTTAAATATGTTATCTGAATATGAAAAGGAATACGGTGCCAAAGTAAACTCAATTTTACAATTACGTTTACATCCTTCAATTATTGCATTACGTGATAAAGTCCAAGCTGCGCCAGCGGATAAAGTATTTGATGTCGACCTTACCTATTTAACTTCTCGTGGTAAATGGTATCTAAAATCATGGAAAGGGGTAGACAATAAATCAGGTGGAGTTGCAACTAATATTGGTGTACATTTTTACGACATGTTGCATTTTATTTTTGGCAAAATCGTTAAAAATGAAGTGCATTTCCGTGATGAGAAAACTGCTTCGGGTTATTTGGAATACGAACGTGCGCGCGTGCGTTGGTTCTTGTCAATTGATGCAAATAACCTCCCAGAAAATGCGGTACAAGGTGAAAAGCTGACTTATCGTAGTATTACCATTGAAAATGAAGAGTTAGAGTTTTCAGGTGGCTTTACCGATTTGCATACACAAAGCTATCAACGTGTATTAGAAGGTAAAGGTTACGGTGTCGAAGAAAACCGTGCAGCAATTGAAACAGTTGAAGTAATTCGTGTTTCGCCTATTGTTGAAAACCCAGAAAATCCACATCCATTATTGGCAAAGGTGAAAAAAGCATGAGCTTTTATCAACATGAAACTGCCATAGTCGATAATGGCGCACAAATTGGTGAAGATTCACGTGTTTGGCATTTCGTTCATGTCTGTGGTGGTGCCAAAATTGGTAAAGGTGTGTCTTTAGGCCAAAACGTTTTTGTTGGTAACCGAGTTGTGATTGGCGACCACTGTAAAGTCCAAAACAATGTGTCAGTTTACGATAATGTAATTTTGGAAGAAGGCGTATTTTGTGGCCCAAGCATGGTGTTTACTAACGTCTATAACCCTCGTTCTTTAATTGAGCGTAAAGATCAATATCGAGACACTCTGGTGAAAAAGGGTGCGACACTAGGGGCAAACTGTACGATTGTCTGTGGGGTTACTATTGGGGCTTATGCTTTTGTTGGTGCTGGTGCTGTAGTCAATAAAGATGTACCAGCTTATGCACTGATGGTGGGTGTACCTGCTAAACAAATTGGCTGGATGAGTGAGTTTGGTGAGCAACTCGACTTGCCTTTGCAGGGACAAGCCCAAGCTATCTGTTCTCATACTGGAGCAGTTTATCAACTCGATGGAACGAAACTTACAAAGCAGGGTTAATATGATTGACTTTATTGATTTAAAAGCTCAGCAAAATCGAATTAAAGATAAAATTGATGCGGGTATTCAAAATGTATTGACACATGGTCAGTACATTTTAGGCCCAGAAGTAATTGAGCTGGAAGAAAAACTTGCTGCCTATGTAGGTGCTAAACACTGCATTACTTGTGCCAATGGGACAGATGCTTTGCAAATTGCACAAATGGCATTTGGTATCGGACCAGGTGATGAAGTCATTACACCAGGCTTTACTTATATTGCGACAGCGGAAACAGTGGCTTTATTGGGCGCAAAGCCGGTCTATGTGGATGTAAATCCGAGGACTTATAATTTAGATGCTGAAAAACTAGAAGCAGCTATTACGTCTCGCACTAAGGCCATTATTCCGGTGAGTTTATATGGCCAATGCGCTGACTTTGATGCGATCAACGCGATTGCTGCAAAGTATGATATTCCTGTGATTGAGGATGCTGCACAAAGTTTTGGTGCGACATATAAAGGCCGTAAAAGTTGTAATTTAAGCACAGTCTCTTGTACTAGCTTCTTTCCAAGTAAACCATTAGGTTGCTATGGAGATGGTGGTGCTATTTTTACTAATGATGATGAACTGGCAAAAGTTATTCGTCAAATTGCACGTCATGGTCAAGATAAACGTTATCACCATATTCGTGTAGGCGTGAATAGTCGTTTAGATACAATTCAGGCAGCAATTTTATTACCAAAATTAGAAATTTTGGATGATGAAATGCAAGCACGTCAAAGAGTGGCAGAGATTTATAATCAACTATTTAATGAAGCTGGTATTAATACTACTCCATTTGTTGAATCACATAATACGAGTGCTTGGGCACAATATACGATTCAGGTTGATAATCGTGTTGAGGTTCAAGAGAAATTAAAAGTACAAGGTATTCCAACTGCTGTGCATTACCCAATTCCACTTAATAAGCAACCTGCTGTAGCGGATAGTGAGGTTAATCTTCCAGTAGGAGATGCGATTGCGGAAAAAGTTATGAGCTTGCCTATGCACCCTTATTTAGGTCTGCAAGAGCAAACTGTTATTGTGGAAAGTTTGAAGGGTCTCGTATGAGTACTTTAATAGCACGTTTAATTATGAAAATTATTACTTGGGCTCAGTATAAAACCCATGCTTATAATATTTCAAAATTTACTGGGATCTCTCAAAAAGCAAATATTGGTATTAAATGTATACTTAATATACCTATAAATAATTTGTTTATAGGTGATTATACTTATTTAAATGAGGTACATTTATCTTCAGGAGAAAGAGCTAAAGTTATTATCGGACAAGGATGTGCTATCGGTTATAATGTCTCTATTAAGGCAATTACCCACTCAAAAGAAAAACCAACCAATAATGTGCATGGTTCGATTCAACATATTGAAAAAGATATTAAAATTGGAGATAACTGTTGGATTGGAGATAATGTATACATTCGTGAAGGAGTGAGCCTGGGTAGTAATGTTATTGTGGGAGCTAACTCTGTAGTAACAAAATCTTTTGGTGACAATGTAATTATAGCAGGGATCCCTGCAAAAATTATTGCTTCATAAATTTTCTAGTTGGACCTTGTCATGCATATTCTGATACTTCCTTCATGGTATCCAAATTTTAAGGGAGATATCAATGGTAGTTTTTTTAGAGAACAGGCTTTAGCTTTAAAAGTAAGCGGTCATAAAGTTGGAGTGATTTACCCACAAATACGGAGTTTGCGGGATATAAAAGGAATTTTTACTAAGCTCTATGGTTGTCAGGGCGAAGATGATGATGGATTATTAACGTTACGTTGGCATACTATAAATATTTTTTTTAAATTCCCTAATTTAGCAAAAAAGCAGTGGGTAAACTGTGGACTCAAACTCTTTGAAGAATATATTAAAGAAAATGGAAAACCGGATATTATCCATGTTCATTCTTTATTAAATGCAGGATATCTAGCATATGAAATTAATAAAAAATATAATATTCCTTATGTAATTACAGAGCATAGCTCTGCTTTTGCTAGAGGTTTAATTCCTGATAATTTAATTAAAAGTTTGTCTGAAGTCATAAATAATTCTTCACAATGTATAGCCGTTAGTAAGAAATTTTGTCAGTTTTTAGAGCAAACTTTCCCTAATACTGTATGGAACTATATCCCTAATATAGTAAATAATGAGTTTTTAAATGAAGGATTCTACCCCAGCCCTTTAGATTTTAAACTTATTAATATCTGTTTTCTTAACAAGAACAAAAAAGTGGATTTACTTATATATGCTTTCGCAAAGGCTCTCATCTTAAAACCGAATTTAAAGTTACAAATAGGTGGAGATGGTCCAGAGCGTAATTATTTGGTAAATTTGGTAAATGAGCTGAAAATTTCACATGCTGTAGAGTTTTTAGGCTTACTTTCAAGAGACCAAGTAAAAAATAAAATAAATGAAGCCTCTGCTTTTATTTTAGCCAGTGAATATGAAACTTTTGGAGTGGTAGTGGTTGAGGCTTTAGCATTAGGAAAACCTGTTATTGCTACTAAATGTGGAGGGCCAGAGTCAATTATTCAACCAGAAGTGGGCTATTTGGTAGAGAGCAATTCTATTGATGCCATGTCGAATGCAATTATAGATTTATATAAAAATTATGATAAATATTTAGCTGAGAATATACGTAACTATTGTGAAGAAAGATTTAGTGAGCGAGCTGTAGTAAATCAGCTTTACCGTCTGTATTGTAGTGTAATTCATGTAGAGTAGCAGCATGAATAAATCTAAAATTTTAGCTTATGCTGTTGGTCCTATTGGATCTGGTTTTCTTGGCTTAATTACGTTACCAATGATTACATGGTTCTACTCAGTAGAGGATGTAGGACGTATTTCAATGCTTCAAGTTTGTACAAGCTTTTTTATATTATTATTTGGTTTTGGTTTGGATCAGGCATATATCCGTGAGTATCATGAGGTTGAAAATAAATCATTACTATTAAAGGTAGTGCTTTGGCCAAGTTTAATAATAGGTATTGTATCTCTTTCTATTGTAAGTCTATATGACTCTTCTCTTATATCTAAATGGTTGTATGGAATTCCGAGTACTTATTTAAGTGTACTAAGTCTGGCTTGTTTTATAGTTGCTTTGATTGCTCGATTCCTTTCTCTTATTCTACGTATGCAAGAGAGAGCTTTAGCCTTCTCAATGAGTCAACTGCTACCGAAGATATTATTCTTAATATTTATTTTATGTGTGGCGTGGTTGGGTTTACCAAAAGATAGTTACACACTTATGATGGCAAATGCGTTGTCATTGTTCACAGCTTTTTTAATTTATGCTTGGAATACACGTTTTGATTGGTGGCCAAGTATAAAAATTAACTTTGATTGGGAACAATTTAAATTAAGTTTAGCTTTTGGGCTCCCTTTAGTAATAAGTAATTTAGCCTCATGGGGGCTGAATGTAATGGATAGACTCTTTTTAAGAAGTATGTCTACATATACTGAATTAGGAATTTATTCAGTTGCGATGAGTATTGCAGCGGTAGCAACATTATTCTCAGGAATTTTTAATACTATTTGGTCACCGATGGTTTTTAAATGGATTAATGAGGGAAATGTTGATTTTAAAAAAATTGATAATATTTCAGAATATGTATTAGCTGCAATTTATTTTGTTATAGTTTTTGCTGGACTGTTTTCTTGGGTAATACCTTTTTTTCTACCCCAAACATATATTGGAATTCAATTTTTAATTACAGCTTGCTTAATGGGGCCTTTGTTTTATACGTTATCAGAAACTACAGCAATAGGAATTACAATTGTACGGAAGACAAAGTTATCTATGTTTGCATCTATTATTGCTATGTTAATTAATGTAGGAGCTAATTATTTATTGGTACCATTATATGGCGCCGGAGGGGCGGCTATATCAGCAGCAATAGCTTTTTGGTTTTTTTATCTATTTAGAACTCAAGTAAGCAAGAGGGTCTGGAGAGATATTCCTACAAAAAAATCTTATTGTATAACTTCTTTACTATTGTTAACCTCTGTTATTAATATTTTTTTGCATGATAAATTATATATAAGTCTTTTTATGTGGTTTTTATTGTTATTAATAGGACTCTATTTCTTTAATAGTATATTGAGTAATATTTTTATTTACTTTAAAAGGAGAGTTGGAATATAGTTTTTTATTTTTATAGTTTTATTTTAAATATTTAATATCTGGAGTGAAAATGAATAAGGTTTCTTATTTGATAGGGCTTTATAATAAAGAAAGTTTTGTGTTGGATTGTGTTGAATCTATACTTCTTGAGGCTTCAGATAATATAGAAATTGAAGTATGTATAGTTGATGATGGGTCTACAGATAATTCTTATAATTTGGTCTTTGAAAAATACAAAAATAATCAGAATATAAAGATTTTTAAATTTGAAAATAATAAAGGAAAAAATGCTGCATATAATAAGGCTTTTACAATGGCTACTGGAGAATACATTTGTATTTTTGGTGCAGATGATGTGGTAATACCTGGAAGAACTGAAAAGTTATTAAATTCATCTATTGAATATAATACTGCTATCTATGGTGGATTAATTGCTAAAGATGAAAATTTAGAAGAAATTTATTATAAAAGATTTACTAATCCTCAAAATATTTATTCTATTTCAATGGGTAATGGATTGAGTGGGGGCTGTGTTATTATTCCTAAAAAATACTGCTACGACATTTTTCCAATTCCAGAAAATTTAAAGTTCGAAGATTGGTGGATAGGTTATTACTTAGTTAAAATGGATAAAGTTAAAACTATTAACGAATATGTTACATATTATCGAATAGGTTTAAATAATGATTGTGGTTTTCATGGAGGTGATATATATGATAATATTAAAAAGGATTATATTAGGCATTTGGATTATATTAAAGAGTTGAGAAGTGTTTTAAATACACCTTATTTGGATAAGTCTGAGGATCTAAGAAATGCTTTTTTAGGAAAACCTACTAAAAAAATATTTTATATAAAACCATTTGACTCTAGATCTATTAGGATTATTTTATTTAAAATCCTAGGAGCAAAGAATGTTTATAATATATTTTATTTATTTAAAAGAATATTAAATAAAATATAAGGAAGCTTGCATAATAAATTATGTAGTAATATATAAATTAACTATTACTAAAGTAAATTAAAAGGTATAATCAAAAGATAGTACCTTTTGAAACTTTATCTATTAAAGAGAAAGTGTTGTGCTATAGAAGATAAATCTTAAATATTCAATGGGTTAGGTTAATATCACTCATGTCATATAATATACCAGTTAAGTCAAACATACAGGGAATTAACAATTCTCTATGTTTTTTTCTATTGTTATTTTGTTCTTTCTTTAGTATTAATTCTTTACCAATAAATCCTGTATATTGTTTAAGTATTCCAGCGTTAATATTGTCTTTATTATTTTTTAAAAATAAAATTGATAAATTACAATTATTTTTGTATGTATATTTTGTATTGTCTGCTATTTTTTTTATGATTGGAGTTAATTATTTCTCCTCTATTTCTAATGAAGTTAGAATTTCCTCTTCTTTGCTTTATTTGTATTGTATTTTATTGGGTGCTCAAGTTATTTCAGTTGGAAAAGGTATTAATAAAAATAAAAGGGTTAAATTATATAATATAATATACAATATATTAATATTGTTTATGTCTTTAGAGCTTTTGCTGCGTATCGCATTTTCGGGTAATTTTGGTTCTTTTTATGATTATAAGCAAAGCTTCTTTTTTACAGATTCTAATTTTTCTTCTTTTATTATTTTATTTTTTTTAATGTTTGCTATTTTTTTGAAAAATAAAAAAGTCTTAGATATTGGTGGTATAAGATTTATTATTTTATTTATTTTGCTTCTTATGACTTTTTCTCGTGCAAGTATACTTGCTTTTATAGTTAGTTATTTGTTTTTGATATCAAATAAAAAATATAGGACTCCATTATTTATTGTTTTTATTTTAACTTATATTTATTTTTCTTATAGATTAGTTAGTAAATATATTTCTGGTGAAAGTTTTGTGGATGTAGATGGTAGTTTTAATACTAAATTTTATTTTATTTCTATTGCTATAAATGATTATCCGCTGGTGCCGTTAGTAAATAAGATTTTTGGTATTGGGCTTAATAATTTCTTTTATTATTCTGATGGTTTTTTCGCTCATAATATATTTGTAACTTTTCTCTATGAGTTTGGTCTTTTGGGCTTTTTAATTTTTTTATACTTTATTTTTTATAGTTATAGGAAAATTGGAAAAGATTTTACTTATATTTTAATGCCTTTACTAGTAGCAGGTTTTTCTTTGTTTTCTGCTTATATGCCCTTTTTCTTTGTACTACTAGCATGTATGTATATTGAGGTTAAGGATTCAAAAAACAGCTCACCTAATATTTTGGTTTAATTATGAATATCCTTTTTTTAATTAATTCTTTAAAGAGTAAATCTGGTTCAGAGCGTGTGGCTGTTGAATTAGCCAATAAAATGTCAGCTATAGAAGATTATGATATTACGTTATTAAATAGAGAGTCGAATAAAAATAGTACGGCATATCCTATTGATGATAATGTAAATGTAATAGCACTAAGTGGTAATTTATTTCAGTTTTATAAAAAGCTTAAAAAACATATTTCTACCTCAAATTATGATGTAGTAATTGTCCACAATATGGGTAAATTATCCTTACTTTGTGCTTTTGTTCCAAATATTAAAAAATTAGTAGTTTTGGAACATGTTTCTTTTGTTAGTCGTCCCCAAAAAATACAAATTTTAAGTAAACTTTTATATCAAAAAATTGATCAGGTCGTCACTCTTACTCAAAATGATAAAGAACAATTTGATAAATTTCATTCAAATGTACTTGTTATTCCTAATTTTTCGCCATTTCCGATTAGCTCAACACATCAGCAAAATAATAAACAGATTGTAACAATTGGGCGTTTAACTGATCAGAAAAACTATATTCATTTGCTTCAAGCTTGGGAGAAAATATATCAAGCTCTCCCTGAGTGGCAGTTAAATATTTATGGAGAAGGTGAACATCATTCAATGTTAGATGATTACATTGCTAGAAAGTCACTTCGAAATGTGACTTTAATGGGAACAACTTCAGATGTAAAACAGGTTTATGAGCAATCTAGTTTCTTTGTAATGTCATCTAAATATGAAGGCCTACCAATGGTTTTAATAGAGGCACAAAGTTTTGGTTTACCCATTGTTTCATATAATTGTCCATATGGTCCAAGTGATGTTATCCAAGAAAATAAAAATGGGTTATTGGTTGAAGATCAAAATATTGATGAATTGGCAGAAGCAATTCTAAAACTTGCCTCATCTCCAGATTTATTGAAGCGCTTTTCCCAAGAATCGTTATTAAATGCCGAAAAATATCAACCTGAACAAATTTTAAAAATTTGGATTGAAAAAGTTTTGCAAGGATAAAGTTTTATGTTTTCTGTCTTAAGTTCTATTTATCATAAAGAGCATCCATCACACTTTAATGCTTGTATGGAAAGTATTTGGGATAAACAAACTTTAAAACCTACAGAAATTGTTTTAATTGAGGATGGACCTTTAACACCTGAATTAGATCAAATTATTGCTAAATGGCAAGAAAAACTAGGTAAAGTTCTTCGGGTTAAAAAACTTGAGCAAAACGTTGGAACTGGTAAAGCAAAAAATATTGGATTGCAAGAATGCAACTATGACATTGTGTGTATTGTTGATACAGATGATGTTTATGTGCCTGAAAGATTTGAGAAACAGATCGATTTTTTTAAAAAGAATCCTGATGTTTCAATTGTAGGGGGGCAAATTCTGGAATTTGTTGAAGATACTCAAAATCCGACAGGGATGCGTAAAGTACCTCTATCAAATGAAGAGCTAAGAAATTACGCAAAAAAGCAAAGTCCATTTAATAATATGACCATTACCTACCGAAAGTCACATATCCTTGAGGTAGGTGGCTATCAACATCATTTATGGATGGAAGACTATAATCTCTTTTTACGGGTAATTGCTAAAGGGTATAAAATTCAGAACTTACCAGATGTATTGGTTTACGCGCGTATCGATAATGGAATGCATGGACGTCGTAAAGGTTTCCAATATATTAAAAGTGAAAAACAGTTACTAGATTTAAAAAAACAACTAAAGTTACAAAATCCTCTATATGCTAACATGTTGTTTCTGGTACGGTCTGCGTTTAGGCTTTTACCAGCAAATATGTTAGGTACAATTTATAATACCTTTCTTCGTAAAGATATTAAAAAATGAGTGAATGAAAATATGAAGCGTTTAGTAGACATAGTCATTTCTTTAATAGCTTTAACTGTTCTGTCGCCAATATTTCTAATCGTTGCTTATAAAGTCCGTAAAAATTTAGGGTCACCAATATTCTTTTATCAAGAAAGACCTGGAAAGGACGGAAAATTATTTAAAATGATTAAGTTCCGTTCCATGAAGGATGCTTTTGATGCGCAAGGAAACGCGTTGCCCGATGAGGCACGTATTACTCCATTTGGCCAAAAATTGCGCTCCACAAGCCTAGATGAAATGCCGCAATTGATTAATGTGCTTAAAGGTGACATGAGCGTAGTTGGACCCCGTCCAATGCTTAAAGACTTTGTTGCATTATATTCACCAGAGCAGGCACGTCGTTTAGAAGTGCGTCCGGGAATGACAGGTTTGGCTCAGGTAAGTGGCCGTAATGAACTCGATTATGAAGAACGATTTAAGTGTGATGTGTGGTATGTCGATAATCACAGTGTTTGGGTTGACTTTAAAATTATGTTTAAAACAGTCAAAGTGATGACTAGACGTGAAGGCATTAATGCACCAGGACATGTTGGACCATCTTTGTTTAAAGGTAATGATGCTCCAGAAAATGTTGATTCTTCAGTAAAGTAAATTTTATATCTTGAAATCTTTGTTATGATCAAAAAAGCAGTTTTACCAGTAGCCGGTTTAGGCACGCGTTTTTTACCAGCAAGTAAGTCAATTCCAAAGGAAATGGTGACTGTTGTTGACCGTCCAGCCATTGAATATGTGGTGCGTGAAGCGGTTGAAGCTGGAATTGAGCAAATTATTTTGGTGACTCACTCTTCAAAAGCATCGATTGAAAATTATTTTGATCGAAACTTTGAACTAGAAACCACATTAGAGCAAAAAAAGAAGTTTGATTTACTTGCAGAAATTACTCAAATTGTGCCACCCCATGTGAGTGTCGTAAGTGTCAGACAACCTCAGCCTTTAGGTTTGGGACATGCAGTTTTATGTGCAAAGAGTATTGTTGGTCAAGATGATTTTGCAGTGTTATTGCCAGATGTGTTGGTAAAAGATGACTCGGGTCGAAATGATTTAACCCGTATGATTGCACGTTATGATGCAAGTCAAGCTGCACAGATTATGGTAGAAGCAGTACCTGATAACCTAGTTGATCAATATGGGATTGTAGATGTAGCGAATAGTCCTAATGAAGGTGAAAGCATTGCCATGCAAGGCATTGTTGAAAAACCTGCTGTTGGCTCTGCACCATCTAATCTTTCTGTGGTTGGCCGTTATATATTACCTGCAAAGATTATGCAGCTTTTGGAAAATACACCAAAAGGTGCAGGTAATGAAATTCAATTAACAGATGCAATTGCGATGTTACAAGAAACAGATACCGTTGAAGCCTATCGTATGCAAGGCCAAACTTTTGACTGTGGTAGCAAGCTTGGCTATTTAAAGGCTGTATTACACTATGGGCTTGAACATCCTAAATTAGGATCGGAATTTAAACAGCTCATTAAAGAACTTAAGTTATAGTATTTTGTAGCTCTGCTTAAGTATTTGTAAAAACTGCTGAATATAATAAAGAGTCAGTATATTCTCTTCCCTTAAAGGGAAGAGAAATCTATAGAATATTAAAAAATCAGGTGTGCAATGAAAATCGCAGTGTTTGGAACCACCTTACACGCTGGTGTAATGGCAGCATTACTAGCTGAATATGGCAATCAGATTTATTGGTGCACAAGTGTCACCTGCGAAGAAAATATTTCTGTACTTTCCTATCAAGATCAAGAAGTTAATAGTTATTTGAATAAACAAAGAAAATCGGGTTTTTTACAAGAAAGCCCGTTTTCTGCCATTCCTCTTGATGTTGAAGTTTATTTATTCTGTTTTAGTCCGACACAAATTCAGCTTGCTTTAAATACGGTTGAAAAGTTAAGTCAACGCCCTATTGTTCATCCTCGGCTTATGGTAAATGGTTCTACTTTTGGCTTACATGGAACTGATCAGTTAAAACAATATTTACCAAAAGATGAGTGGGTCTATTTCCCTGATGTAATTCAAGAGGGAAATGCCATTAACAGTGTGCTGAATGTAAAACATGTCATTGTTGGTGTTGAGTCCAACCATGCGCGGGATACAATGCAAGAGCTGTTACGTCCATTCTTTCGTTTTAGCTATCAATACTTATTTATGCCGATCTTGGACGCTGAATTTACCAAGCTTAGTATTTCTGGCATGTTAGCGACTCGCATTAGCTATATGAATGATTTAGCCATGGTGGCCGAGAAACTCGGTATTGATATTGCTAATGTGAAACATGGTATTGCTGCAGATACACGCATTGGTGCGGCTTATTTGTCGGCTGGTGTTGGATTTGGTGGTGAAAACTTTTCTCATGATATTTTAACACTTTCGAGCACTGTTTCTGAAACTGGGGTGAAAAGCCGACTTTTAGAGCAAGTCTGGGCCATTAACGAACAACAAAAAGAAATTTTATTCCGTAAATTATGGAATTATTATCATTGTAATTTGAACGAGAAAACTGTAGCCATTTGGGGGGCATCTTTTAAAGAAAATACCTCAAGCATACATAACTCTCCAATTCATATTTTGTTAGCTGCATTGTGGGCGCAAGGTGTAACTGTACGGTTGCATGATCCTCAAGCATTAGATGAGATTGCGGCTACATATGGTTCACGTGAAGATTTAGTACTCTGTACTGATCAATATGAGGCAGTACAAGGTGCACATGCATTGTGTTTGGTTACCGCATGGAAACAGTACTGGAGTCCAGACTTTAAGCGGTTACAACAATTGATGCAACATCCTTTAATTTTGGATGGGCGTAATATTTATGACCCAGCATATGTAAAGGCAAAAGGCTTTGCTTATGAAGGAGTAGGTCGTTTATGAGTAAATCTATAGAAAAGTTTCCTAAAGAATTAGTTTCACCTTTACTAAAACTAGAGTCTCTGGGTGAAAAAAATTCAAAATTACAAATAAAAGAATTGTTCGCGACAGAACCAGACCGTTTTCAACAGTATTCTGTAAAATTTGATCAACTAGTTTTTGATTATAGTAAGCACCGTGTTACCCAAGATATTTTGGAACAATTGGTGGCTCTAGCGAAAACCAAACAGTTAAATCAATGGATTGAACGTTTTTTTTCACAAGATAAAGTGAATTGTACTGAGCAACGTGCAGCAATGCATTGGGCACTGCGTTTGCCAGATGATTATTCAAAGTTCCCAGATTTAACAGAGCAAGTCCATAGCCAGTTACAACGCATGTATACCTTAGTGGAAAAAATCCATGCAGGACAATATCGTGGAGCCACTGGTGAAGTGATTCAGGACGTTGTCAATATTGGAGTGGGTGGTTCCGATTTAGGACCACAAATGGTCACCCATGCGTTGTCTGATTTTAAGGTGAAAACGGCTAAGCCTCTAAATGTTCACTTTGTTTCAACGATGGATGGTAGTCAGTTATCGGAGTTACTGCATCAACTTCGCCCAGAAACAACACTCTTTATTATTTCTTCGAAGTCTTTTGGTACGATTGATACTTTATCGAATGCTCAAACAGTGCGTCAATGGCTTGAAAAAGCCTTAGGAAAACATGTCAGAGTTTTAAAAAGTCATTTCGTTGGGGTGTCAACAAAAGCAGACAAAATGACCGAATGGGGGATCGCCCCTGAAAACCAATTACTACTTTGGGATTGGGTCGGCGGTCGTTATTCCTTATGGTCATGTATTGGTTTGCCTATTGCTCTAACGATTGGTGTTGAAGGCTTCCAGCAACTGTTAGCTGGTGCTCATGCAATAGATGAACATTTCCAAAATACAAGTTTTGAGCAGAATATCCCTGTTTTAATGGGGCTATTGGGTGTTTGGAATAATAATTTTCTCAATATTCAAACCCATGCTGTATTGCCTTATGATGGACGCTTAAAGTATTTTGCTGCGTATTTGCAACAGCTTGAAATGGAGTCTAATGGGAAATCAGTGCAACGTAGTGGTCAGAAGGTTGAGCTAGATACTTGCCCAATTGTGTGGGGGGAGGTAGGACCAAATGCTCAGCATGCCTTCTACCAATTATTGCACCAAGGGACGCAAGCTGTAAGTTGTGACTTTATTGCACCGATTCAACGTTATAATTCTGACCATTTTACCTATGTGGAAAATGCAGAGGCATTGGTAGAACAGCATCATCTTGCATTATCGAATTGTTTGGCACAATCCCGATTATTGGCTTTTGGTAATGAGGCGTTAGACTCAACTGAATTAGAAAAACTACCTATTCATAAACAATATGAAGGCAACCAACCAAGCTCAACAGTATTATTAAAAGAGCTGAACCCTTATAGTTTAGGAATGTTGATTGCTTTATATGAGCATAAAGTTTTTGTGCAGTCTGTAATCTGGAATATTAACCCGTTTGATCAATGGGGCGTCGAAAAAGGCAAACAGATTGCTGATCAGTTACTCCCAATTTTAAATGGTGTTCAAAATGATCTTTCAGCATTGGATGCCTCAACACGCGGATTAATTAAAATATTATTAGGAAAAGTAGATGGCTAAAATCCTAGTTACTGGCGGTGCTGGTTATATTGGCTCACACACCTGTGTAGAGCTTTTAGAAGCAGGTCATGAAGTTGTTGTTTTTGATAATCTTTCAAACAGTTCAGAAGAGTCATTAAACCGAGTTAAAGACCTTACACAAAAAAGTTTAACTTTTGTGCAGGGTGATATCCGTAATGCAGATGAGCTTGATCGTGTTTTTCAGAGTCATTCAATTGACGCTGTTATTCACTTCGCAGGTTTAAAAGCAGTCGGTGAAAGCCAAGAAAAGCCACTTATTTATTTTGATAATAATATCGCTGGTAGTACTCAATTAGTTAAATCGATGGAAAAGGCAGGTGTCTATACTCTCGTATTTAGCTCTTCTGCGACAGTATATGATGAAGCCAACATTTCTCCATTAAATGAAGACATGCCAACAGGCATGCCAAGTAACAACTATGGTTATACTAAGTTGATTGTTGAACAGTTATTGCAAAAATTATCAGAGTCAAATTCTGAATGGTCGATAGCTTTATTACGTTACTTTAACCCCGTAGGTGCACATACGAGTGGACGTATTGGTGAAGATCCACAAGGTATTCCAAATAATTTAATGCCTTATGTCACTCAAGTTGCTGTGGGTCGCCGTGAAAAATTATCTATTTATGGTAACGACTATGACACAGTAGATGGTACTGGCGTACGTGACTATATACATGTGGTGGATTTGGCTAATGCACATTTATGTGCTCTAAATAACCGATTAGAAACGAAAGGTTGCCGTGCATGGAATATTGGCACTGGTAATGGCTCATCTGTATTGCAAGTTAAAAATACATTTGAGCAAGTTAATGGTATGGCTGTAGCCTTTGAGTTTGTAGCACGTCGAGCTGGCGATGTTGCGACATCTTTTGCAGACAATACCCGTGCAGTTGCTGAGTTGGGTTGGCAACCGCAATATAGTTTAGAGGATATGCTCAAGGATAGCTGGAATTGGCAGAAGCAAAATCCTAATGGATATAATTAAATAACAATAAAAAAGGAGCTTATTGCTCCTTTTTTATTATGGATTAGTTCTGAATCAATCCTGTCAATTCGTCTACATAATGTTGCATAGGTTGGGCTTGGCGATCTGCACGGCTTTCAATATTGAGGCGTAACAACGGCTCAGTGTTTGACGCACGGACGTTAAAACGCCACGCCCCAAAGTCTAGACTTACACCATCGGTACGATCAATCTGCGGGTTTTGATCGGCATAGAAATCGAAAATCTTTTGAATAGTGGTCTGTGTATCAGCCACTTTAAAGTTGATTTCACCACTACAAGGGAACTTGGTAATCATATTTTCAACGAGTGTTGAGAGAGATTGTCCAGTTTCAGAGAGTAGGGCAATGGTGAGTAACCACGGAATCATGCCGCTGTCGCAATAGGCAAAATCACGGAAGTAGTGATGAGCGCTCATCTCTCCACCATATGCGGCATTATGTTCACGCATCACATCTTTAATAAAAGCATGTCCAGATTTTGACTGTACGGCAATGCCTTTGTATTCATCAACAATATCAAACGTATTCCACACTAATCGTGGGTCATGAACAATTTTTTCGCCAGACTGTTTAATCAAGAATGCTTGAGCCAGTAAACCAACAATATAATATCCTTCAATGAACTGACCCTTTTCATCAAACAAGAAACAACGGTCAAAGTCGCCATCCCATGCAATCCCCATATCTGCTTGATGCTCAATGACAGCATTTCGGGTACTGTCACGGTTTTCAATTAAAATTGGGTTGGGAATCCCATTTGGGAACGTACCATCTGCTTCATGATGAATTTTAATAAATTCAACAGGTACGTTAAGCGTTTTAAATTTTTCTTCAATGGCATCAATGACGTGACCAGCTGCACCATTACCAGCGTTTACCACTAACTTAAGTGGACAGATTTTTGCTGGTTCAATATAAGTGAGTAAATGTTCAACAAATTCAGGCAAGATGTTATAACTTTGAGTAGTGCCTTTTTGGCTTACTTCTTCAAATTGATTGGTTTCTGCTAAAGCTTGAATTTCTTTTAAACCTGTATCGGCACTAATTGGACGGGCATTTTCTCGTACCAGTTTCATACCGTTATAGTCCATTGGGTTGTGGCTAGCAGTAACTTCAATACCACCTTGTACATCTAAATGGAAAGCGGCGAAGTAAACTTCTTCAGTACCTGTCATGCCCAAATCAAGAACATTCACACCCGCATCATTTAAACCGTGGATGGTCGCTTGTTTTAAAGCCTCACTGCTTAGGCGAATATCACAACCTACAACCACAGTCTTTGGTTTATAGATTTGTCCGTAAGCGCGGCCAATTTTATAGGCGATTTCTTCATTCAATTCGGTGCCGAGTTTGCCTCGGATATCATAGGCTTTAAAACACGTTAAAGTAGTCATTATTCAATTCAATACAAGTGGTTTGAGTTGTGTGCACATTATACATAGATCATTAAAAAGGTATGTTTATAGTTTTTATATTCAAGTTTTACGCTTCATTTCTGTAGATGAGATTTAAATTTATAAGAATACTTTTTTACGACTTTAGTCTAATAATAAAATTTATAAATTAGAAATAGCTTGATTTTACTTGGTGCTATTGGTCATACCAATTGTATTATTTATTTAGTGGTTGATCTTATTAATAGGTGTATTTATGATGCGATCTGTGGTTTAAGGAATAACATTTGCACTTAATTTTTAATTGGTCATACCAATTGTGTTAAATGTTTAAGAGTTTAAGGTACAAAAAATTCGCCCCAGCATTTCAAGGAGATGACAATGCTCAATATGTGGCAACAACTTTATGACCCTTTAAATAATATTTGGCTGTCCAGTGCAGTTGCATTAATCCCGATTATTTTCTTCTTTTTGGCCTTGGCGGTTTTTCGTTTAAAAGGCAGTATTGCGGGTACGGGCACAGTCATTATTGCATTGTTGATCGCTCTCTTTTTCTATCAAATGCCGGGTCAAATGGCCTTTGCATCCATTATTTATGGTTTTTTCTACGGTCTATGGCCGATTTCATGGATCATTATTGGGGCAGTCTTTTTATATAAAATTTCGGTAAAAACAGGCCAGTTTGAGGTGATTCGCTCAAGCATTTTGTCAATTACCGAAGATCAGCGCCTACAAATGTTACTGGTTGGCTTTGCTTTTGGTACTTTCCTTGAAGGGGCGGCTGGTTTTGGTGCTCCTGTCGCAATTACTGCTGCACTGCTCGTCGGTTTAGGTTTTAAACCACTTTATGCTGCTGGTTTATGTTTGATTGTGAATACTGCGCCAGTTGCTTTCGGTGCGATGGGTATTCCAATTATTGTGGCGGGGCAGGTTTCTGGTGTAGATACCATGGAAATTAGCCAGATGGTTGGACGTCAGTTGCCGTTTTTAACGCTAATTGTGCTGTTCTGGATCATGGCCATTATGGATGGCTGGCGTGGCGTTAAAGAAACTTGGCCTGCTGTACTGGTTGGTGGTGGCGCTTTTGCGATTGCACAATATCTAACATCTAACTTTATTGGTCCTGAATTACCTGATATTACAGCGGCAATTGCTTCATTAGTCAGCCTGACTGTGTTGTTCCGTTTTTGGAAACCAAAACATATTTTCCGTTTTGAGCCTGAAGCTGGTCAAACGCTAACTCAACAACCTACAACAATTCAGCGTTATAGCATTGGAAAAATTGCTAAGGCGTGGTCTCCATTTGCAATCTTAACGGTGATGGTGACGATCTGGAGTGTTAAGCCGTTTAAAGCATTATTTGCAAAAGATGGGGCACTGGAACATTTAATTTTTAAACTTGAAGTGCCGTATTTGCATAAATTGGTCGAAAAAATGCCGCCGATTGTCTCAGAGATGAAACCATATGAAGCGATTTATAAGTTTGACTGGTTCTCTGCGACAGGTACTGCAATTTTTATTGCTGCAATCATTACCGCTATTTTCTTGAAAATGAAAGCGAGTGAGGCAGTAACAACCTTTGGTGAAACGCTAAATGAGTTAAAAACACCGATTTACTCCATTGGTATGGTGTTGTCTTTTGCTTTTATTGCGAACTATTCAGGTTTATCTGCGACTTTAGCTTTGGCTCTATCCCATACGGGTCATGCTTTTACGTTCTTCTCGCCATTCTTAGGTTGGCTTGGTGTGTTCCTGACGGGGTCAGATACATCTTCAAATGCTTTGTTCTCGGCACTACAAGCAACTACTGCTCAGCAGATTGGTATTCCAGAAGTATTGCTTGTAGCAGCGAATACTAGTGGTGGTGTGACAGGTAAGATGATTTCTCCACAGTCAATTGCCATTGCTTGTGCAGCAGTAGGTTTAGTTGGAAAAGAATCTGACTTGTTCCGTTTCACGGTAAAACATAGCATCATATTCACTGTCTTTGTTGGCATCATTATTACGGTTCAGGCTTATCTAGTTCCGTGGATGATTCCATAACTCGAGTGAAGGAAACGCGATGAGAATCTCCGATCAAGTGGTCATGAAATTGCAGGCATTAATTGAAGAGCGTCACATGAAAAAAGGTGACCGTTTGCCTGCCGAGCGCCAGCTTGCAACTAGCTTGGGAGTTTCTCGTCCTTCTTTGCGTGAAGCGATTCAACAGCTTAACAGTCAAGGTGTACTCACTAGCCGTCGGGGGGATGGTACTTATATTCAGCAGTTGCCTGAACAGTGGCCACAGCAACTCATTGTGAACCCGATTAGCAACTTGATGGAAGAAGATCCGCTTTACCGTTTTGATGTACAAGAGGCGCGGTTGTTACTTGAGGGGGGTACGGCATGGTATGCCTCATTGCGCTCAACACCCGAAGACCGCGCCAAAATTCATCATTATTTTAATGAAATTAGTCGCCATCAAAATGCGGGTGACTCAGCTCAGGCGGCGGTTGCAGATGCCGAATTTCATTTAGCTATTGCTGAGGCTTCGCATAATGTGGTGCTGATTCAAATGATGCGCAGCTTGTTTGATTTGCTGCAATACAACGTCTTGTTGGGACGTAAAAAAGTCTATAACGATCCGATAAATGGTGACTTGCTGAGTGAACAGCATTTTCAGGTTATGGATGCGATCGATCGTAAAGATCCCGAGGCCGCACGCCAAGCTGTCTGCGGTCATATTGAATTTGTGATTAATCATGTGCGTTCTCTGGATGAAGATGAAGCTCGCCAGAAACGTGCAAACCGTTTAAATAGAGTTGATTCAAAATGATTATTTCTTCTGGCAATGATTACCGTGCTGCGGCACAGCGTCGCTTACCTCCATTTTTATTTCATTACATCGATGGTGGAGCGTATTCGGAATATACCTTAAAGCGCAACGTACAAGATTTGTCAGAAATTGCATTGCGTCAACGTGTGCTGAATGACATGTCAGCTTTAAGTTTAGAGACAAAACTGTTTAATGAAACCTTGTCGATGCCGGTTGCTTTGGCACCTGTCGGTTTAACAGGCATGTATGCGCGCCGCGGTGAAGTTCAGGCCGCGATGGCAGCCGATAAAAAGGGTATTCCATTTACGCTTTCAACGGTTTCTGTTTGTCCGATTGAAGAAGTGGCGCCTGCAATCAGCCGTCCAATGTGGTTCCAGCTTTATGTATTACGTGACCGTGGTTTTATGCGTAATGCTTTGGAACGTGCTAAAGCAGCAGGCTGCTCAACACTAGTGTTTACTGTAGATATGCCTGTGCCGGGTGCGCGTTATCGTGATGCCCATTCGGGAATGAGTGGGTCTAATGCGGCTATGCGCCGTTATGTGCAGTCAATGTTTCATCCACATTGGGCATGGAATGTCGGCTTAATGGGACGTCCACATGACTTGGGCAATATCTCTAAATATTTAGGCAAACCGACTGGTCTTGAAGATTATATTGGTTGGTTGGGTTCAAACTTCGACCCATCGATTTCATGGAAAGACCTTGAGTGGATCCGTGAATTTTGGGATGGCCCAATGGTCATTAAAGGTATTTTAGACCCTGAAGATGCCAAAGATGCTGTACGTTTTGGTGCAGATGGCATTGTGGTGTCGAACCATGGTGGTCGCCAGTTAGATGGCGTGATGTCATCTGCCCGTGCGTTGCCTGCGATTGCTGATGCAGTGAAAGGTGATTTGGCGATTTTGGCTGACTCTGGCATTCGTAATGGTTTAGATGTGGTGCGTATGTTGGCTCTTGGTGCCGATACGGTTTTACTTGGCCGTGCGTTTGTGTATGCATTGGCGGCAGCAGGTGGGCAAGGTGTGTCGAACTTGCTTGATTTGATTGATAAGGAAATGCGTGTTGCGATGACGCTGACGGGTGCTAAGTCGATTCAGGATATTAATGCGGATTGTTTGGTACAGGCGATGAAGCAAGGTTTTTAAGAAATAACTTTTTAAGTGAAGCAGTAAGCACAGCCTCAAAATTTGGTGATTTGCTAATGTTTTGCGTATAGGCATTTGTCACTTTTGAAAGGTCAAAAGTAACCAAAAACCTTTTGTTGAGCAAACAGTACTTCCTTGTACAGTTGCTCAACAGGCGGCATCCTTGCCGCCAACGCGTAGCTAATTGGGTTAAGAAATTAGCTGCTGGTGCTAAGCGAAATGGTTTTGATCTTGCATAGCTTTAGTCGCTACTCATGCCAAAACAAAAGTAATGGCTAGCTACTTTAAATATTATTTTTAAACAGTAAGACTCTGTCGTGTTTCTCTAAATTTACACAGCAATGTGATATGGATGACCAAAAGGAAACCATCATGCAAACATTTTCTCCTCAAGTAGTGATTGAACGTTTACAGAGTATTGTAGGGCGTTCGCATGTTCTGACCGATGATCAAAGCACGCGTCAGTACCGTCAAGGTCGTCGTTTTGGTGAGGGGAAGGTGCTTGCTGTGGTGGTGCCAGGGACATTGTTAGAGCAATGGCAGGTGTTACAAGCTGCAATTGATGCAGACTGTGTGGTGATTATGCAGGCGGCTAATACAGGACTCACTGGTGGTTCAACCCCATATGGTGATGATTATGATCGTCCTGTTTTAGTCATGAGCACACGCCGATTAAAGGGTATTCAGGTCATTCATGACGGTAAGCAAGTAATTTGTTTACCGGGTGCGACTTTAGACAATTTAGAGCAAATTTTAAAAGGTTATGACCGTGAACCGCATTCAGTAATTGGTTCCTCATGTATTGGTGCATCAGTACTCGGTGGTGTATGTAATAACTCTGGCGGCGCCTTGGTGCGCCGTGGTCCTGCCTATACGGAACTGGCGTTATATGCTCAGGTGAATGCCGCTGGTCAATTAGAACTGGTGAACCATTTAGGTGTGAATTTAGGTTCGACTCCTGAAGAAATTTTGACCCGATTAGAGAAACAACAATACCAAGCTGTAGATGTTTTAGATGATGGTGAAAAGCAGGCCTCGGACCATCGTTATGCACATGATGTGACTCAAGTCGATGAAGATTCACCAGCACGTTTTAATGCTGACCCATCACGTTTGTTTGAAGCATCTGGTTCGGCGGGTAAAGTCTGTGTGTTTGCGGTACGCCTTGATACTTATGAAAAAGTAGAGAGCAATGTTTTTTATATTGGTAGTAATGATGCAGACGATTTAACTGCTATTCGCCGTTACTTACTGACCTCTTTGCCAAGTCTCCCAATCGCTGGTGAATATATTCACCGCGATGCTTATCTGATTGGGGAAAAGTACGGAAAAGACACGTTCTTATTTATTGAAAAGTTCGGCACAGCGAATGTTCCAAAAGCCTTCGCCATGAAAGATAAAGTCGATGGCTTTTTAGAAAGATTTAAAATTAAAGGCTTAACAGATCATATTTTACAGGCCATTACGTTCTTTTTACCGAGCCACTTGCCAAAGCGCATGACCGAGTATCGAGACCGTTATGAGCACCATTTAGTGCTACGTGTCGAAAATAATTCAAAAGCTCAGACCGAGCAGTTTTTAAAAGAATATTTTGCAGTGCATCAGTCCGGTAGCTATTTCGTATGTAGTGAAGAGGAAGGCCGAAAGGCTTTCTTACACCGTTTTGCAATTGCGGGTGCTGCAATTCGTTATCGTGACACGCACCGTAGTGAAGTTGAAGATATTGTTGCGCTTGATATTGCTTTACGTCGTAATGACCGTGAATGGGTAGAGCAACTACCAGCTGAGATGGAAAAGAATATCATCCATAAACTCTATTATGGGCATTTCTTTTGTCATGTTTTCCATCAGGACTATATTCTTAAAAAAGGCCATGACCCTTTAGAAATGGAACATCAAATGTGGAAGTTGCTTGATGCACGCCGTGCTGAGTACCCAGCAGAGCATAATGTTGGGCATCTGTATATTGCTAAACCTGCTTTAGCCAATTTCTACCAAAAACTCGACCCAACCAATAGCTTTAATGTGGGAATTGGACATACCTCAAAACTGAAATATTGGGGCAAGGCTAAATCGTAATATTGAGACATAAAAAAAGGCGCCAAAGCGCCTTTTCTTTTAAAGCTGTTTTATGCTGCTGCTGTTGATTTAGCAAGCACTTCAGCAACTGCTTTTGCAACGGTGTAAACATTGTTCATGTTTAAACCTGCCACACAAATACGACCACTACGTACTAAGTAGATTGCATATTCTTCACGCAAGATATCAACTTGCTCAGCAGTTAGACCTGTGTAGCTGAACATACCTTTTTGGTTTACAAGGTAGCTAAAGTCAAGCTCTGGTAATGCTTTAGTGAGTTCGTCTTTTAAGATGCTACGCATTTTGATAATACGCTCACGCATCTCTTTCACTTCACCTTGCCATTGTTGGTTAAGTTCAGCGTCATTTAACACTTCATCAACTAACCAAGCACCAGTTGTTGGTGGGCTAGAGTAAATACGGCGTACAGTCGCTTTTAACTGACCGAATGTGCACTGTGCAGCTTCTGCATCGTCACATACGAAAGTTAAGCCGCCAACGCGCTCGCCATATAAAGAGAAGATTTTAGAGAACGAG
>Ga0308156_1001146_pt1 | contig 34836 bp, 38 predicted proteins | sample PhyAR2_FD_201041 | JGI IMG/M metagenome (GOLD analysis project Ga0308156, IMG submission 201041) | Phyllosphere microbial communities from UC Gill Tract Community Farm, Albany, California, United States - DLSL A.R2 | ecosystem: Host-associated > Plants > Phyllosphere > Unclassified | place: USA... | reverse complement strand
ACTGCCCATTTCACTTCACTTGAATATACGTTTTTGCCCATGCAAAAACACCTCCGATGTTAGTACTTTTTAAAAGTGTACCACTCCGAAGGTGTTTTATATTGTCTCAAAATTTTAGGTTAGCCCAGTTCCGCGCAAGCAGAACACAGGTTTTTTGATTTTTAGCGCTTCAGCACGAATCGTTTCAACAAATAGCCCGTGATGACAAGTAATGACGCAATGGCGAAATAGACCATGTAGATCAACAAGTCTGGCGCAAATCGTGACACGATGTACGTCATCACGACGACAGCCGTATACAGCAACAAAAATAAACTGATGTGCTTCAACTTCGACACTCCCCTTTGAATCCTTCCCTCTTCTTTATGAAAATGACTGGAAAATGTTTCAAAAGGCCTGTCGTTGCTTCGTTTTATAGATTCTTCGCTTTGAAGGTATCTCCGCCTTCGATCGTGCCGTTATCAAAACCTTTTTGGAACCAACGCTCCCGTTGCGCCGATGTGCCGTGGGTGAAACTTTCTGGTACGACATATCCTTGTCCCTTCTCTTGTAACGTATCATCCCCAACAGCATTCGCTGCCGTCAGCGCTTCCTCGAGATCGCCTTCTTCGAGTAAGTTTTCGCCTTGCGCGTGATGTGCCCAGACGCCGGCATAATAATCCGCCTGTAGCTCGAATCGAACGAGGTACTTGTTGAATTTTTCCTCACTCATTTGCTCTCGAAGTGGCATGATCTCGTCCGACTTTCCGAGTAACGTCTGGACGTGATGCCCGACTTCATGCGCAATGACATAGGCCATCGCAAAATCGCCCGGTGCTCCGTACTTCGTCTGCAGTTCATCATAAAAGCTTAAATCGATGTATAATTTCTGATCACCGGGACAATAAAAGGGACCGACGGACTTCCCTGCTTGTCCGCAAGCCGAACTGACTTGATCCGTATATAAGACGAGCTTCGGTTTTTTATAGGTCTTACCATCTTCTTTAAATTCCTTCGTCCAGACCCGCTCCGTATCCGCTAAGACGACGGAGACGAAGTCCGCTGCTTCTTTTTCTTGTGCTGTTTCTTCATACGTCGTATTTTGCTGATCCTCGCCGGTTAAGTCTCCGAGTAATTCAGCTGGATTACCGCCCATCAAGGTGATGACGATCAGCAGGATGATTCCGACACCACCACCGATGCCGGCAATTCCTTTCCCTCCCATTCCCCGTCGATCCTCGACGTTTGAACTGCGTTCTCTTCCCTTCCATTTCATACGCTTTCCTCCTACTCGTTTCGTTGTAGGTCTTTACCCGAAAGCGTTCGTCCGTAACGCTCCGTCTTAGGATGGACGTTACTTCTCGTATTCATTGCTAAAATAAGTACAGCCATTTCTAGGAATATCGCCCTCCTGTAGAGAAGAAGTTCAGCACGGATTTTCGCAGAAAGGAGTTGTCCGATGCACTCGTTCCGTCAACGTCTCAAGAACTTCATGTATACGTACCGTAAGGACATCCTCGTCCTATCTGGTATGTTTTTATTCATCTTAGCTTATAGCTTCCCATTGTTTCGTTCTGGCATGGTGACGTTCAGCGATCTATCCTTCGGACTGTCCTCCCATCGCTATTTAGAAGAAATTTATGGGGCATGGAACAACCGCTGGAGCACGACGACGCTTCTGAATGTCGCACGACTTCTCTACATCCTACCGTTTTATCTACTCAGTCTATTGTTTGGCTCGTCCGGTCCCGTCTTGATCAAGTCATTTATCATCGGACTGTTGACGATCTCTGCTTTATCGATGTTCGCTTTTACGAAACGACTCCATTCCGTTTATGTCTCGAAGCACTTTTCTTATCTCTCACTGATTGCTTTCGCGATCCCCGCTTTATTTTATGCCTTAAATCCGTGGGTGATCACGCGGATTCAACATATCTATCTATTATGTGGGTATTCCGTCTTCCCTTACGCTTTGATGTTGTTCTTCAATATCTTCGACCCAAAGTTTCGGGAACAGCTCGATCCCGGTTTTCGCTTGTCTGATCGGTTGAGTCGACGGACATGGATTGATATCACCGGGCTATCGATTGTCTTTGCCTTCATGGCGGCCGGGATCCATTATTTCTTCCTCTCGCTGATCTATATGGGCATCATGGTCGGTCTCATTTTTCTAAAGACGAGTTGGACGCGTCGCAAAGAACGGATGTGGTCACCGTTACTTTGGTTTTATGTTCGGGCGACCTGTGCGTTTGGTCTCGTTTTTCTACTATTCAATGGATATTGATTCTTGATGTACGTCGGCTCGATTCTGACCGGCTCACAAGCTTCACAACACAATCCGTCGCCAAAATCCTAGCCACATGGCTTTTGATTCAACAAACGAACGTTATCTATGCATTATTATTCATCTTGGCCGGCATGATTGCATCCTATCTCTTAAGTCTCATGCAAGTCCCGTTCCCGACGAGTACCGGGCATCTCAAGGCGAGCGGACTCGTCCATATGATTCACACACAAGTTGTCATGACGCTTTTTTTCACACTCGATAGCCTTCTTGTCACCCGTTACTTTCCACAGCTAGCAGGAGATTATTCCATTGCCTTACGATTCGGTCAACTGCTGTTGTTCGTCGCATTATCGCTCGCCCAACTGTTATTACCGCGCTTAAGCCAAAAAAGTCAGGATCAATCCTTTCTTCTCTGGGAGCGTCGCTTTTACAGAATCTTGTTAGGCGGACTCGTTCTTGCTGTTTTGGTGTACTGGACGATCGTTCCTTATCTGATTCCGATGTTATTCGGAAGTGGTTACGACGCGGCAACTCATTACATCAAATATATGGTTTTCGTTTATGTCGGCATCACGTTGATTCAATACGAGGCACTCGTCCAGTTCTCGCTACACCGAACCGGCTACTTGAAAGGCTATTGGTTGATTCTGATTCTCTACATCCTTGTCTTGATCACCTTTCACTCGTCCGTCGAGACTTGGTTACTCGCGCAAGCAGGTGTCTTTTTACTCGGCGCCCTGATCTTACGTTTCACCTTACCCCGACACCCCCATTCAGCGAAGGAGGCGTAACATGAAACCCCATCTACTTTTTTTATCTTGGCGCGATATCAAACATCCGAAAGCGGGTGGCGCAGAAGTGTTCACCCACGAGATGCTCCGACGTGTCAGTGATGAGTACGAGATCACTCATTTTTCTCCAGCATTCGATGGCGGACACGATGTCGAGTATTTGGACGGAGTCACTTATATCCGGAGAGGTACCGCACTCTCCGTCGTTCCACTTGCCTTTTCTTATTACCAGTCGCATGCTGCGACGATTGATTTAGTCGTCGATCAGATGAACACGCATCACTTTTTCACACCCCTTTATGTTCCTGTAACAAAACGAGCCCTCTTCATCCATCAGTTGACGCGCGAAATTTGGCAAATCAATGTTCGTCCCCCTTTCTCATACGTTGGCGAATGGACGGAGACACCACGTTTGCAGCTGTACCGGACTGGTCGCGCTTTGACTGTCAGCCAGTCAACAGCAGACGATTTGCTTGCTGTCGGATTTTCCAAAGACGAGGTGACGATTTTACCAGAAGGTCTCTCTTTCAACCCCTGGAACGAGGAGGACTGGAAGCCAAAAGAAGCACACCCGACATTTTTATATGCCGGGCGGATGTCAGCCTATAAAGGGATCAATGATGCACTTCAAGCTTTCGTCATCGTCAAACGGGAGTATCCCGAGGCTCGTTTCTGGGTCATCGGGAAAAAAGACGAGGCGTATATTACCGAACATCTTCATCCAATCGTCCCGGAAGAGATGCGAGACGCCATCACTTATTTTGGATTCGTCAGTGAGGAAGAAAAGCTCGAACGGATGAGTCGTGCGACGGCGCTCCTGTTTCCTTCAAAACGAGAAGGTTGGGGATTGACGGTCAGCGAAGCGGCGGCAGTCGGTACACCGACGATTGTCTATGACGCCCCTGGACTGCGTGACGCCGTCCAGTACGGTATGACCGGTTACATGGCAAAGAGTCAGACACCGGGTGCCCTTGCTGCCGAGATGCGGGCTTGCTTACGTGACCCAGAAGAATACGAAATGATTCAGGCAGCTGGTCATCGTTTTGCTCAGACGTTACATTGGGATCACACAGGTCAAGCGTTCAGAAACTGGTTACAACGTGAATTGATACCCGTTGCACTGAAGGAGGATTATTCATGATTGGAATTGCTATGTCCACGTACGAGAACGAAGCGATCATAACGGAAACGATCCGCTCACTTCAGACACAACACGCCTCTTTCCTTTGTGTCATCGCAGATGATGGTTCGACTGATTCCACCGTCGAGACGATGCGTCGATTGACCGCAAATGATACGCGATTTGAAGTACTTGCGCTTCCGCACGGTGAACGAGGGATCGCCCGCAAGACTGCGATTGATCGCTTAAAGCAACACAATGTCGAATACCTCTATATCATTGATTCCGATATGGTACTTGAAGAGCAGTTATTAAAAAGCTGCCTCTTATATCTTGAGGCACATTTAGAGGTCGGAGCACTCGTCATTCCCGAACGCGCGTACAGCGATTTTGATAATTACTTCAGTCAAGTGAAGGTCTTTGAACGTAACTTGTTCAACATACCAACGAATCAACTTGATACACATACGATGGAAGCCGCGCGTTTTTGGCGGCTCGAGGCGTATATCGCATCGGGTGAGATTGATCCGACGCAAATCAGTTTCGAAGAGACGCAACCGACGATTCGTTATTTGGAACAAGGCGGAATCATTCGTCGCGCGACGTTCACCTACGTACACCACAACGAAAAGCAGGTCGAATTAAACGACCTGCTTCGAAAGAAACGCTATTACTTTGATGTCATGCCTGCGACGCTCGACGCGGAACAGGGTGGCTTCATGAAAGCTTTACGACGTTGGTATTTCTTCCGTCCCGTTCTCTATCATCAGGCTAATTTAAGAAAGTACAGCCGTCATCCGCTGTTGACCGTTGGCGGCATCTACATGTACTTACGTCTTAGCTTCATTGGCGTAGAGTCTCTCTTCTTCAAACGGGTTTCGTAAGACTACCGGTCAGCGATTGATAAAGGATGTACGTGCCGAACTGTGTCGGGAATTCGAAGCGATGAATACCGTTCTGGTCTTCTAGAATCTGTTCATGATGATCAATCGTTAGGGCACGTTGACTGACGATTGATTCATCTTCGTAAAATAGACAATATGGACGATTTGAATTGATCAACACATCGGTAAAATGTTGCCTCAGATTCCGTTTACGTTGTTTCGTTTCCACGACCTCATCTCCGATGCGCGTCATGATCCCAAGAACCCGATCGTCAATCTTCAATGGTTTCGTCATCATCCGACTGACGTTTCCTGCGTTCACAGCCGCCAGCAACGTATGGACTTGCATATAGTCCGTCAAGACGATTTGTTTCGTCAACGGTGCACGTTGTTTAGCGGCACGTAATAACTCAACACCATCCATTTCCGGAAGTCGAAGTTCCGTCAGTAAAACATCGACGTCGGATGATGCGAGGTGTGACAGTGCTTCTTCTCCTGAACCTGCCTCCTGTACGTCTTGTCCCGCTGCTTCCAATTTCCGTCGTAAAATGTGTCGTGTCGGTTCATGTGAGTCAACTAATAGATAAAGTGCCATATGCTATCGCCTCCGTTTTAAAAAAAAAGGATGGTCGTCAATGTATATTCTCTTACTATCAGGTGGGTCCGGAAAACGGCTTTGGCCGCTCTCAAACGAATTAAACTCGAAACAGTTCTTAAAGATTCTTGAAGATCGCGATGGTAATAAACAGTCCATGATGGAACGTGTTTTTCAACAGCTTCAGGAAGTAGGTCTGGACGATCGGACCGTCATTACAACGACGAGTTCACAAGTCGATGCAATCGAAAATCAACTCGGCTTCCGTACTTCCATCATTCAGGAACCGTCACGTCGCGATACGTTCCCTGCCATCATGCTCGCAACGAGTTATCTAGCAGAGCGAATCGATTCAGAAGAGACGGTCGTCATCATGCCGGTCGATCCTTACGTTGAATTGTCGTTCTTTGAGCGATTCGAGCAACTCGATCAAGCTGTTCAAGCACATCCGGATGCACTCCATCTAATGGGTGTCGAACCGTTGCATCCGACGTCAAAGTACGGCTATATCATTCCGCAGACATCTGAAAACATGTCCATCGTCGATCGCTTCCAGGAAAAACCGACCGTTGAAGTCGCGGCTGATTTAATTGAACAAGGTGCATTATGGAACTGTGGTGTCTTTGCCTGTCGCCTTGACTTCTTAATGCAATGTTTAGAAGAACAAGCTGTACCGACGACGTTCGAGGCGCTCCGTTCGAATTATGAGGCACTAGAAAAGACATCTTTTGATTATGCGGTCGTCGAAAAGACCGATTCCTTATTCGTTCACCGGTATGATGGTTACTGGAAAGATCTCGGAACATGGAATACATTAACGGAAGAGATGCCGCATCCGCTTCATGGAAACGCCCGGATGCTCCATTCGAAAAATACGCATATCGTCAATGAATTGCAGGTTCCGGTCCTTGGAATCGGACTCGATAACTTAATCGTGTCGGTGAGTCCAGATGGTGTCCTCGTTGCGTCCAAAGACGAGACACCTGCCTTAAAAGAATATTTGACGGATGATACCTTGCCACCACAATTTGAGTGGAAACGCTGGGGCTATGCGACGATTTTACATCAACAGCAACTAGATGACGGACGTTATGCTGTGACTCGACGGTTGCATATCAAAGCACATCAGCAAATCAGTCATCATTATCATGCACATACCGACTCGACATGGAGCATCTTACAAGGTCGGGCAGAAGCACTAATCGATGGTCAGTCACAGCAGCTCGGACCAACTTCTGTCGTGCATATTCCACAAGGTGTTCCGCATACGCTGACCACACTAGAAGACTTGATCATGATTGAAATTAAATACTCGATCGATTGGACAGAGCAGGATAACTATCCGCTCCCTACCTCCATCCGGTCCAAACCATAATGTTAGAAAGGGCACCTCCTGTTGGTGCCCTTTCGTCTGCTTTAGTCTAAAAACACCTCACTCGTCACGAACGTGACGGATCCAGATATTTCGTAATCCTCCGATCGACGCGGTACAAAGAATTGGTTTCCTTTCTGTAAAGGAATCACGCGATTCCCTTGCCGCGCTTCTCCTTGACCATCGATCACAGTCAATAAACGAAAGACCGGATGATCATGCAATGCGTACCGACCGCTCACTTCATGACGAATGACCGTGAAGGAAGGCACCTGCAGCAGCTTCGTCATGACGCCCCCCTCCTTGACGATCGTCTCTGATTGGTTCGTCCACGGCTCATCTGGAATCGTTGTGACAGCAATCGCCTTCTCAACGTGTAATTCTCGCGGTTTCCCGTCATCTCCTAATCTGTCGTAATCATATAGTCGGTACGTCCGATCGCTCATCTGTTGAATCTCAAGAAGAACGACGCCTGGTCCTAAAGCGTGGATCGTACCACTCGGAATGTAATAGAACTCGCCAGGTTTCACTTTTTGATGGCGAAGTGACGTCTCCCAGTCCTTTTCTTGCGCGCACCGCAATAATGCATCTCGTGATTGTAGATTGTGACCGAGAATGATCTCTGCCTCTGGTGCAGCCTCTAAGATATACCAGCATTCGTTCTTGCCGTACGGTTCTCCTTCAAGACGTCGTGCCTCCTCATCATTCGGGTGAACTTGTACCGATAAGTAGGCGGACGAATCTAGCAATTTTACATGTAGCGGGAACGCATCGAGCAGATAATCACCGAACAGTTCTGTCCGCTTCGTTCGCCATAGTTCATCTAGCGTCTTTCCCTGATCAGATCCATCTAAGAAGTGCGTCCGACCACTCGCACGGGCGGATGCTGTCCAACATTCTCCAATTTGTCCTTCTGGTAACTCAAACTGAAACAACGCCTCTAAACGTCGACCGCCCCAAATTCGTTCTTTGAAAATTGGTTGAATGGCATACATATCGACGCGGACTCCCGATAGACTAGGAGCGACGCTTCACCTCCATCTATACGTTTGGTTACCTCTTTATACTCATTTTTATGTCTATATTATCCAAATAAAACAGATTGAATCATAAAAAAACCAACTCTTAGTGCATCACTAGGAGTTGGTTTTCGCATAGTTTGCAAGCCCTTTTATTGTTCGAGGTACTCGATGATCGTCTGCGGATCCACGCGTTTCGTATAATCCGATGAGACTTCTGCGAAACGAATCACACCATCCGTATCAATGATGAACGTCGCCGGTTTCGGTAACTGCCAATCCTCATTTCCGTTGTGCTTCGCTACATCAAGTCCCGATGCTTTGTAAATCTCAATCAAATAATCTGGCAGGTCGAACACCAAATCAAATTGACGGGATACATGTAAATCAACGTCACTTAAAACAGGGAAACTTAACGCATTCTTGTTTGCCGTCTGTTCAGCAAAATCAGGTGTCTCCGGACTAATTGCAACGACGGTCGCTCCCTGAGCGCGGATTCGATTGATTTCCCGTTCGTACGCGCGAAGCTCGAGATTGCAATACGGACACCAGCCGCCCCGGTAGAACGTCAAGATGACAGGACCTTGCTCGAGTAATGTCTCGATCGCCACAGGCTTGCCGGATACATCAGGTAACGTGAAGTATGGAATTGTATCACCAACATCTAGACCTTTAGCGATACCGGAAGCAGCCAGCTCAGCTGTTGCTTCCGCCATCAACCGTTGTTTCTCAGCAGGTGCCTTTTGTCGGAATTCCGATTGATACTGTTTAATTTCTTCGAGTAATCGTGTCATATGTTCTCCCCCTTTATTGCTGTATAGAATAACAGGGATATTACTCGTTTGTCTCTTCTGACGACTCTTCTGCCTTCTTCCGGAATCGTTTGACAAACCCCATCAGTTGTTCCGGCGTCAGCTCGAGCTTATTCTCATAGACATATTTCGTTCCGTATCCGAGTGCAAGAGTAGCGGTCGAAGCGACTCCCGCTGCAATGACGGCACCATACCCTGGAACTAACTTTGCTATTTGCCGAAAAGCAGTCTTTCCGGAGTTTCCGACAATTGTCACGACAAGCAACTCCTTGGCACTCTCTTTGGATAACTGTCGTTCATACAGATTCGATAACTTGAGCATCAAGCCGATTTGAATTGAAGTCAACGGAATGATATCAGCTCCCGGGAACGGGACGGCACCGATCGCACCAGCGGCTGTTCCGGCACCCACAATCCAGTTGTTGGCGATCTTGCCTCGAACGGTCGGATCCATCTGACGAACGAACACATTATCCTTGTCGAACTTTTTTAAGATATCGAGGACCTCCCGACGGAGCCGATCAATGTTCGTTCCTTCTCGTGCTGATACGGGAATGATTTTGGGTCCTGGTAGTTTTTCTGCAATATGCTGAACGATCGTGTCGACATCATCCGTCGCATCCATCTTCGTAACGACGATCAAGACATTTTGGTTATGTTGATAAATCTTACGGAAATTCTTCGTCTCCGTTTCGGATAAGACAGTACCTGCCGCATTTAAAAAGTAAAGGATGACATCGGCACTTTGATAGTACGTCCACGTCGCTTCCGAGTTCTGTGTATTGGCATCATTTAATCCCGGTGTATCGACGAAGATGACTTTATCTTCCGGATGCTGCCTGACTTGATCGATCCGGACCGTTTCACCCGGGCGCGCTCCGACCGTTGCGACTTCACGACCAAGAATCGCGTTCAAGGTCGAGGATTTTCCTGCATTGACGTCTCCGATCAGAGCAACTGTCACGTCCTGCTCCAACGATTGATTAAAATCCCGTCGCTCCGATTCAAATGACTGATCAAAGATTTCCTCCAGTTTGCGTTTCCGCTTTTGTTGATTGGTCTCAAGTCCTTCACCAAAAAAATCATCCATCGTGATCCCTCCCCCTTCTTTTGCTGTCTGTCTTTTCCCGTTATCTATTGATTTCAATACAAAACAGGCAAGTGAACCTCTTGTCCACTTGCCTGTTTTTAAAGATATGTGCTGCGTCGCTCGAGCAACACCGTATCGCGCCATCTGCCTCCGAGCCGACCGATTCGCTCCCGTCGACCGACTTCCCGAAAATTAAAACGTTCATGAAGGCGAAGACTCGCTTGATTTTCCGGAAAGACTTGCGATTGTAAGGTCCAGATTCCGGCTGCTTCACTTGCTTGAATGACGTCTTCCATCAAGCGTGTGCCGACACCTTTACCACGTGCTTCTTCCGCGATATAGAGACTGATTTCAGCGACACCGGCGTATGCCGGAATCGAAGAGAATGGACTTAACGCGACCCAACCGAGCAGTTGCTCGTCTTCCATCGCAACGAGTCGACTGTGTTCGTGGTGATGACGCGTCCATTCTTCGTACGGTAATGCTTCTGTGCGGAACGTCGCGTTCTCCGTCTTTATTCCTTGTTCGTAGATCCGAACGACTTCTGGATAATCCGATTCTTTCATTAGTCGAATGTGCATGGTGTCTCCTCTATTCGTTCTATCATCTCATCAAGTTTTATACTTCTAATCGCACTTCCATTTCTCGACCGAATCGATCCCCGTGGTCGATGAAGCCGAGACTCGCATACAGACGGTGTGCCGCCTGATTATCCGGTCGATAGCCGACGGCGATTCGTTTCGCTGCAGGTAACGTGCGCATCTCGTCAATCACAGCTTGCATCGCTAATCGTCCAATGCCGTTCCCTTGCTGCGCTTGATCGATCATGATGCGGTAAATCCAGTAGCCATCGAGTTCTTCTAGTTCCGTGTTGTACATCACAAAACCAACGACGGTTTCATCTGCAATGATCGCCCGAAGGACAAGGCTAGGTTCGAACTTCGCTTGCGCGATCGAGTAGACGTTCGCTTCCATGAAGTCTTGCTGTTCTGCTGTCAGTGTCAGCTCACAACACGCTTCCCAGTTCTCTGCTGTTACCGGTACAAGTTGAATCATGTTCATTTCCCCTTCTAGTTAGACGGGAGTTCCCTCCAGCGTCTGTTGATCACATCGTTGCACAGTGATCGCCCCCTTTCCTTCTCTTTTCCTATCGGCTGACTCGCTTCATTATTGAAGGACTGCTGCGTTTTCAAGCACCGCAGGAAGTTCGGCTAACGACGTAATCGTAAACGTCGGCTTGATATCCGTCGCTGGTTTTCCGTCTGGATTAAACCAACACGTTGCGATACCAGCTTGATTGCCACCTGCGATATCAGCTGACAAGGAATCCCCAACGATGATCGTTCGCGCCGAGTCGAATTGCGGAATCCGCGCAAACACATGATCGAAAAATCCTGCCATCGGCTTTTGAAAACCCGTCTCCTCTGACACGAAAATTGTTTCAAAGAAGTCCGTTAATCTAGCGCCCTTGAGCCGTGCGCGTTGCGTCTTCGAAATACCGTTCGTGACGACATACATCGTGACGTTTCCGGCTAGCTGCTCAAGCACCGCAGTCGCACCCGGAATCAATTCCGTTCCTTGTGCGAGATAGCCGCGATACGTTTCGTCAACTTCTCGTCCGTCGACCGTCCGTCCTTCTTCCGCGAAGAACGTCACGAACCGTGAGTGAATGACTTCCTCGCGTGTCACCTCGCCTCGTTCGAGTGCTTTCCAAAGCGCTTGATTGAGTGTTTTATAACGCGCTTCTCGCTCCGACGTCCACTGCAACTCTTGTTGCTCGAGCAGGCGGCGAAAGGCAATCCGTTCCGTTGCTTCAAAATCGAGTAATGTATGGTCAATATCGAATAATACCGTCGTGTAAAACATATTCAAGCTCCTTTTCGTACGTGTTGTACAGTCGTTGTTTTCCCGCCCAGTTGAAATAACAGCACGCCGCCACCAATCAATAGGACACCGAGTGCTTTCGTCCACGTAAACGGAACGGCTTGTAATCCGAACCAGCCGAGCGTATCCCAGAGTAAGGCAAACAGGATTTGCGATACCATGACGATCGAAATCGCTCGACTCGGTCCGAGTTGTTGAACGCCTTGCGTCACACAGAGGACGACACCGACACCAATGATTCCGCTGAACCAAAACCAGGTTTGTGCCTCTTTTAGTGCAAATAGTTGTGCTCCTTCGACGATCAGACCAATCGTTAGTGAAGCGAGGAACCCGAGTCCAAGGACTAGCGTTGTCGTCGCCCAAGCACCGGCGTGTTCTTTGACTTTTGCGTTAAATGTATTTTGAATACAGACGAGCATGCCCCCACAAAGGGCAAGGATGATTCCCGTAACCATGTCGCACCTCTTTCATTCGTAAATGCTTTCTCCGACTCGCTCCATCAATCCGTCTCGATCAATGATCTCAATCGTATGTTGCGTCCGGCGGATCAACCCATCGTCGACGAACTGGCGTAAGACACGATTGACATGACGGTAACTCGTCCCGATCAAATCTGCTGCATCGACGAGTTCCTTACTCGCAAAAGCATCCGTATTAGGTGTCATCGACAGCAAATAACTGGCTAGCCGGACTTCGACCGGGTACAACAGATTGAAGCTGAGCGTATGTGATTTCAATTCAAACTTTTTCGTGATCGTCTCGAGTAAAAATAATAGAAAGGCAGAATGATGAACACGTGCTTCTTCCAAATCCGGATAAGCGATCCGTAAGACGGTCACTGGTGTCACGGCCTCGACCGTGTTCATCAAATCAATCTTTCGGACGAACTCAATATCGCCGACGAGATCAAACGGATGCTTGAAGGACAACACGAGACGTTTCCCCGTTGCCGACATATGCGTGATCTTCAGTTTCCCTTCGACGAGCAGGTAGAGTTCATGCGCAACATCGCCTTGTCGGCATAAAGCCTCGCCCGGTGCGAACGTCTGGATGTGCATCACCTTGCGTAGCGATCCATCAAAGACATGCGTTAACTGATACCGTTCCAAATAACTCACAATGTCCGTCACTTCTTCTCCTCCTTAGCTCTTTAAGATGAAGATGCCTGCGACCATCATCAAGATGCCGATGATCTGCGGTCCCCGCAGTCGACGTTTCATGACGCCGAACCAGCCTCTTCCGTCAATCCATAGTGCCAGCGCTAATTGCGCCAATAAAAAGAGCGAAATCGTCAAAGTCACGCCCATCCGGTGGACAGCCGTCATGTTGCTGAATAATATGATCGCTGCAAAGGCACCCCCCGCCAAATAAAGCGGTTTGACACGTCGCATCGCTGAAAAACTACGATCCCGTAAGACGATCGCTAAGAGGATCGCAACGATGAACCCAGTCATCTGAGTGATTGTCGCCGCTTGCCACGTCCCGATCGTTTGACTGATCCGGGCATTGGCAACACTTTGGAGCGTTAAGAAAAAGCCACCAGCAATCGCAAATAAGACACCACGCATGTACATACTCCTCTCCTATTCCATGATACTTTCATTTAACGAGAGTCCTTCTGATTTGAACAGGACATTTGTCCTGAGAACGCGTCAAGATGTAAAAAAGGATGAACGATATCTAACTCGTTCATCCTTTCATCCAGTTCAAACAAAATTCTAAATCCAGTTGAAGGTGCGCCTTCATCAATCGCTCCGCTTCTTCTGGTTGATGATTCAGAATCGCTTGATAGATCTCATCATGTTCTTCAATCAAGAGTGGTCGTTTGTGGTGGACAACGGTCTTACGGAATAGATAGATGATGGATTGCATCCGATCGATGATATCAATCATCACCGGGTTGTTCGTTGCCCCGACGATCACATCGTGAAATTCCTTGTTCGCCGCCATCACTTCTTCGAGTTCGCCCGTTCTACCGATTTCGACACACTGCTTCAACTTTTCTAAATCGGCTTCTCGCATATATGTCGCACAATGACTGGCTGCGAAGCCCTCAAGCAACATCCGGACTTGAAAGATGTGTCGCAAATCCATGTCGCTCGGATTGACGACACGTTTTTCCCTAATCAATCCTTCTTGCTCCAGTTTTCGAATCGAATCTCTGACGGGAGTACGGCTAATTCCCATTTCCTCAGCTAGACGCTCTTCGACTAACTTCGTTCCACGTTCCAGTTCTCCGTTTAAGATGCGATCCCGGATGTATTCATATGCCTGAACATATGCTAATTGCGTCGTTTTCTTCCCCACAGCCATCGTCTCCTACATTCGAATTTCTTCTAGTTCAAAGTATAAGTTTAATATTGGGAATTGGAAAGAAACATATTTTTGTATACATTTTTAAATAAATTGTATACAAAAATGAACTTAGTGTGTACAATTCGGTTAAAGACTTTATGAAAGCGCTATCTTTTTATAAAAAGGAGTTTGATCAAATGAATACACGCGTTGGATTTATTGGTTTAGGCATCATGGGAAAACCGATGGCCTTGAATATACTAAAAGCCGGTTATGACGTCACGGTGAATGATTTAAATACCGAAAGTGTCGAGACACTCGTTCAAGCGGGTGCGGTATTCGGAACACCTGCTGATATGGGAGCGACGTGTGATGTCATCATCACGATGCTACCGGCTTCGCATCATGTCGAGCAAGTCGTCCTTGGAGAAAACGGTCTCTTACAAACGGCTACAGCTGGAACGATTTTGATTGATATGAGTTCGATTTCCCCTGTCGCCTCGGTCGAGATTGCACAACAAGCAGCACTACGCGGAGTCGAGATGCTCGACGCACCCGTCAGTGGTGGAGAACCGAAAGCAATCGACGGGACGCTTTCCATCATGGTCGGCGGGAAAGACGACGTCTTTGAAACCGTCCGACCACTCCTTGAAGTCGTCGGTGCAAGCGTCACGCTCGTCGGCAAAAACGGGAGCGGTGTGACAGCTAAACTTGCCAATCAAATCATCGTTAACTTAAATATCGCTGCCATGTCCGAGGCATTGACGCTCGCTGCGAAAGCAGGCATCGATGTGGAGAAGATGTATCAAGCTATCCGCGGCGGTCTTGCTGGTAGTGCCGTGCTTGATGCGAAAGTACCATTGATTCTAGAGCGAAACTTCGTTGCCGGTGGACGCATCGATATCAACTTAAAAGATATGACGAACGTCATGGAAACCGCGCATGAGATTGGTGTTCCTTTACCCCTCTCTAGCCAACTCGTTGAAATTTTCCATGCATTGAAAATTGATGGGAAAGCTGCAGATGATCACGGCGGCATCATTCAGTACTACGAAAAATTAGCACATGTTGAAGTAAGGAAGGTGTAAATAATGATCTCGACATTCCCGACATTACCAAGTAAAACGACACTTAACCAATTACCGTCTTTACCGGATGCAACAGTAGTCGATGAATTGTTAGTTGAGGCCTTACATCAGTTTCCTCATAAAATCATCGTTCTCGACGATGATCCAACAGGTGTGCAGACCGTCCATGGCGTCTCTGTCTATACTGACTGGACGAGCGAAAGTATCGAGGCCGGATTCAACGAAGACCCGTCAATGTTTTTTATTTTGACGAATTCTCGTGGGTTTACGCGTGAAGAAACACGACAAGTCCACGAAGATATCGCGGCTACCGTCCAAGCCGTTTCCGATCAACGAAATCAGCCGTTTATTTTAATTAGTCGTGGTGATTCGACGTTACGTGGGCATTATCCGCTCGAAACAGATGTCTTACGCCAAACTCTCGAACAACAGTCCAGTAGTCACTTCGACGGTGAAATCCTGATGCCATTCTTCCAAGAAGGTGGTCGTTTTACGATTGACGATGTCCATTATGTGCTTGAAGACGACACACTCGTACCAGCAGGACAAACGGAGTTCGCAAAGGACCGGACGTTCGGTTATTCCGCTTCGCATCTTGGAGAATGGGCAGAGGAAAAATCAGATGGAGCTTTTCCGGCAGATGCCGTCATTTCCTTATCACTGGATGATTTACGACGGGTTCGTCTCGACTCACTCGTGGCACAACTGATGAACGCTCAAGATTTCAATAAAATCATCATCAATGCGACGGATTATCTCGACGTCAAGGTCGCGACGATCGCCCTGATTCGCGCGATGAATGCAGGAAAACGATTTTTATTCCGGACGGCCGCGGCCTTTACGAAAGTCATTGGTGGAATCAATCAGCGCCCCCTCCTGACAAGAGAAGAACTCGTGTCCGATACGACGTCTGGCGGTTTGATCATGGTTGGATCACATGTCCAAAAAACGACAGAGCAACTTGCGGAATTAAAAACGTGTGACTTCATTCATTTCATTGAGTTTGATGTCCATCTTGTCCTGTCTCCTGATCAATTCGAACAAGAAATCGATCGAATCATCACGACGGCGGAACAATTGATTACGTCTGGACAGACAGTTGCCGTCTATACGAGACGAGAACGTCTCGACCTAGGAGAGAATCAACAAGAGAATGAATTAAAACTATCCGTAAAAATTTCTGACGCTGTGACAAGCATCGTCACCCGTCTGCATGTACGTCCAAGCTACATCATCGCTAAAGGCGGAATCACGTCGAGTGATATCGGGACGACAGGTCTGAAAGTCAAACGAGCAACTGTTGCCGGTCAAGTCAAACCGGGCATTCCGGTTTGGAAAACAGGAACCGAAAGTAAGTTCCCCGGACTGACATACGTCATCTTCCCAGGGAATGTCGGTTCGAAGACGACGCTAAAAGAAGTCGCAGAGTTACTTCACATTTGATATTTTTGTAAGCGTATACAAGAGGTGAGTCATCACCTCAGTGGAATTCATGATATGAAGGAGAGATCTTGATGGTTACGGGTAATTTATTGGTCGTCATTTTTATTTTGTCTCTAGCTCTACTGTTCTTTTCCATCCTAAAGCTAAAAATCGAACCGTTTCTGGCACTTGTAGCGATCTCCATCTTGACGGCTTTAGCCATCGGGATGCCTGTCAAAGAAGTCGCCTCCGTCGTCACGACTGGTTTCGGGAACACACTCGCGGGTGTTGGTATCCTGATTGGTCTTGGTGTCATCTTCGGTCAGTTTCTTGGTGCATCGGGTGCTGTCGAAAAGATTGCCCAAGCTGTCTTGAATGTGTTCGGACCTAAAAAATCCTCTGCCGGCCTTGCCCTGACCGGAACAGCGGTTTCCATTCCTGTCTTTTTTGATGCAGCTTTCGTCATCTTAAGTGGATTAATTCGTTCGCTTTCTTCTAAAACAGGCATCTCCGTCGTCAGTTTCGTTACGGCACTCGGTGTCGGTCTGATCGTCTCGCATAACATGATTGCCCCGACACCTGGACCACTCGTCGTCGCAGAAAATACAGGATCAGAGCTCGGCTTCTTCATTCTGTATGGTATCATCGTCGCCATTCCAGCTACTCTCGTTGGTGGTTACCTGTACGGTATGTTCATCGGAAAACGAATTAAGCATTCTGGCGATATCGAAGAACTCTCGATCGACCCAGCGGATTTACCAAAGAAAGAAATCGGCACAGGGCTTAGCTTCTTTATGTTAGCTCTCCCCATCGTCTTGATCTTATTGAATACGGTCTCTCAACTGCTATTTCCCGGAACTTCGGTTGCGACGTTCTTTGGATTCATCGGTGAGAAAAACGTTGCCTTATTGATTAGTGTCTTTGCTGCTGTCATCTTATTGCGCCCATACATCGCAATCCCGAACGCACGCTTATACTCGGAAGCGATCAGTTCAGCCGGAATCATCATCTTGATTACCGGAGCCGGTGGTGCCTTTGGTGCCGTCATCAATAATAGTGGCATCGGGGATCATCTCATTACGACGATGCAAAACTGGAGCATCCCGGTTCTCTTACTGGCATTCATCTTTTCGCAAATCCTCCGGGCCTCACTTGGATCAGCGACGGTCGCCCTCGTCACGACATCGAGTATTCTCGGTCCGATGGTCGGAGAATTAGGTGTGTCTCCCATTCTTCTTGGTCTAGCGATTTGTGCTGGTGGGATTGGACTTTCTTTACCCAACGATTCAGGTTTTTGGGTCGTCAACCGGTTTGGTAAATTGACGATTCCCCAAACACTCCTTGCTTGGACGGGCGGTGGCTTTATCGCTGGTTTAACAGCGCTCGCTACGGTCTTCCTCTTAAGTCTATTCACAGGGATCTTACCTGGACTCTAACTCAAAAATGCCACCGATGACGTTCATCGGTGGCATTTTTGTTCATTCATTTTCCAATCGTTTAATCGCCTCATCCAGCTGTTCCTGATCCTCTTCCGATAACTTCGGATATTGCGGATCAATTTCCTTCAGGACGTCATTCATGACTTCGGTGACGATATAGCGGGAATACCATTCGTCATCTGCCGGCAAGATGTACCACGGTGCATACGATGTCGACGTCGCCGAGACGAGTTCAGCAAAAATCTCATGGTATTCATCCCAGTGCTTACGTTCCTCAATATCACTGAACGAGAATTCGAAGTTTTTCGTTGGATCCTTCAGACGCGTCAACAATCGTTGCCGTTGCTCCTCTTTTGAGACATGGAACAAGAACTTGACGACCCGGAAGCCGTTCTCGACGAGATAGCGCTCAAAGTCATTAATTTGACGGTAGCGCATCTGCCAGACGTCTCCATCATCCGGCTTTTCTTCCTCCTCGAGCAAATCATGGATTCGTGGCGCAATGACTTCCTCATAATAGGAACGGTTCAAGATACCGACTTCGCCTTTTTCCGGTAGTCCTTCATGGATCCGCCATAGATAGTCGTGTTTTTGCTCCGTATCCGACGGTTTTTTGACGGAAATCGTTCGGAGTCCTTGTGCGTTCAAGTTAGAAAAGATGTAGCTGATTGCCTCATCCTTCCCTGCTGCATCAATCGCTTGCAGGATGACGAGGACGCCGTTCTTCTCTTCGGCATGCAAACGCCAGTGTAACTCTTGTAACGTCTCGACACTTTTCGGAATTCGCTTCTCTCGCAATTCTGCTTCCGAAATTTTATGTTCTTCTGATGTCGGGTAATTCGAAAACGAGACTTGCTCGCCTTCCTTAACACGATAGGATGACAGTTTCATGGTAGGGCTCCTCCTTTAATTGCTTCTAAAGGGGATTTACCCTACTCACTCCTCCTGAAAACGTTCAGATGAACTTATCTTTTCAAAAGAAGACGAACTCCCTCTTCTAGTGTCGTTACGGGACGACCCAATAATGCTTCAAAATCCGTACTTTCCACTGCCAGAGTTCCTGCTGCGATATCTGCCTGGATACCAGTCAGCATTGGAATCAAGAAATCCGGTAAGCCAGCTGCTTGCATCCGCTCGCCATAGGTCGCGCCATCTACTTCATCTAAAGCGACCGGTCGGTCAAGCACTGTTCCGACTGCAGTCGCGAGTTCTGCTTGTGTATGCAACGGACCTGATAGTTCATAAATTGCTTTTGGATGTTCAAGCGTCAGTCCCGTCGCAATCGCTAGCGCATACTCATCTTGTAACGCCCATCCGACTTTGCCTTCACCTGCTGCCGTTAACCAGTCTGCGCCTTGTGCGACGGCCTCAATCGTTCCGAGTTCATTTTCGAGATACCAGTTGTTACGGAAAAAGACATACGGGATACCTGTCGCTTGAATCGCCTCTTCTGTGACCCGATGTGTTCGCGCAAGCCCGTTCGTGCTGTGTGCCGCATTGGCGATGCTCGTATAGCCGATCAGTTTGACGCCTGCTTCTTTTGCTGCCGTGACAGCGGCTTGGTGTTGCCGGATCCGCGTGCTCTCTTCACCGTCTGTCGAGATGATCAGCAGACGGTCGATGCCTTGAAATGCTTGTCCGAGTGTTTCCGGCTGATCGAAATCACCGTGTCGAACGTCGATTCCTTGCGCCGTAAGGCTTGCCGCTTTTTCGACGTCGCGGACACTAACCGCTACATGTTCATTGCCGACTTGCTCACTAAGATGCTGCACGATCCGTGTACCTAATTTTCCAGTCGCTCCTGTAATTAACCATTTCATGATAAAACCACTCCTTTGAAGTTTGATGTTGTTCTTCATGATACGCCAGGTGATACACTAAAAAAAGTAGGCACTTATCTGAAACTAGGTCCCTCAAAACGAACCAATGGGAGAGGATAAACGTGGCTGTATTCGATTCAACGACCAATCAACGGACGGCTTGTCCGGTCACTCGGGTCCAACAGATGGTAGCTGGCAAATGGAAGATCATCTTGCTGTGGCACCTGACACATGGGACACATCGTTTTCATGAACTGCAACAATTAACAGGCATCTCTAAAGGAACATTGACGCGTCAGCTTCGTGAGCTCGAAGCGGACGGTTTGATTCAACGACACGTCTTTGGCGAAGTTCCTCCACGCGTTGAATATTCCCTGACGGATGCTGGACATAGTTTTTTACCGATTCTTGACCAAATGGCAGCTTGGAGTGAACAACACTTCCAAGCCGAATGATCGTGAGTATAATCAAAAACATGCACTTCTTCTCGATTCAGAAAAGAAGTGCATGTTTTTGATTATTCCGTCGCTGTCACCGTCTGACGTAAGTGGGTGTCGATGGCTTCAGCGACACGTAATCCAGAGATGACAGCACTCTCGACGCGCGTCCGCCCTGACGCATCATCGGCTTCAAGGAACGCATCACCAGCAAGCCAAAGCGGATGTGCCGCCAGTTTCAAATGCGGTGTCCGGTAAACCGCGCGTGCCTGAGCATAACGCCAACGTTTGAGCTGACGCGAAACAATCGTCACCGGTCCGAGTTGCTGTTGTAACAGACGCTCGACTTCAGCGAGTGTCTCTTCTTCCGGACGCTCGTACCAGTCTTCACTGAAGCGGGCTGTCATATAGACGCTCAAGAGTGTCGTCTTCGAAATCTGCTTCTCGGCATTATTGACGAGCTTCAACATTCCATCGACGAGTTGTTCATCTTGTAGACCGACTTCTCCGATCGTGAGTCGCTCTTCGATTTCAAACAGACCAACGAATGTCGGCTCGAACGTCACCTGACGCAACTGCTCATGATCGTCCTCTCCGAGTGTCAGATCAGAAGCCTGCAACAGTTCATATGCTTGCGGCACAGGCGCCGTCACGAGTAACGCATCATACGTACCTTGATGATCTGTCGCTTGTGTGACGAGTTCGTCCTCCGTTGCCATAATATGCGTGACCTGTTCATTCAACTGAACAGGAATCCCTCGACCAATCGCTTGTACGAGTTGATTCATGCCGTTCGTTGCGACATAGCGTGGAAAATCCGTTCCGAACCACTTACGAACCCATCCCTTCTCAAGCCAGTCGTCGACTTCACGTTCCAACTCTTCCGTCCGAACCGTGAAGAAGACGGCCCCATGATCCGCTGTTCCTTCATCAACACGACGAGTCGCCATTCGCCCCCCGACGCTCTGGCTTTTTTCGATGATTTCAACAGTATGTCCTGTCGCCTGTAATTGACGTGCCGCAAAGATCCCGGCGAGTCCACCGCCGATGATTCCGATTCGTTTTCCTGTCATCTTGCTTCCCCCTCAGATTCCTCATTTCCCTAAGTATAGAGGTTTCTTCCAAGACATGGGTGAATCAATACCCATCCGATATGCTCGTCGTCTGTAATTCCTGCTCGATAAGCGCGATGTTCTCCTCAAAGAATGCTCGGTGCTCTTCTAATCCACGTTTGATGCACCATCCGACGGCCGTGAGTGCTTCCCACAAACGATAGTATGAAAGATACGTCTCGATCGGCACGTCTGGGTGTAACGTCGCGTATCCTTCTTGAAATGCCGTGACGTAAATGGAACCGAATGTATTGAGATTACGGACGATCTTCGTGAAGTCCATCTCGACGGCCCCATAGCGGGTCGTCTCGAAATCGATCACCCCTGTGACTTGATCACCTACCGTCAATAAATTCGCTAGGCGGAAGTCACAATGTGTGGCAACGGGACGTGAAGGCTCCGGTAACAACTGTTCCCGTCTGACTAACTCTATTTGGATGTTCTCTAAAAAACCGGGGTCGAGTTCGGACGTGATGAACGGCATGAATCCATCGAGTTTTTCATTCCGAAAATACCGCCAATCCTGAACCGGATAGGCATAAAATCCATCTTCCGTATACTCGCCGTAGGCTTCTCCTGTGCACGTATGCAGCATTGCGAGCGTTCGACCAATTTCGTACGCCAATTTTTTAGTCATCGTAACCGGTGCCTGTTCTGGTAAGGCAGCAAGCACGAACGCCCCGGTCGTCTGCAAGGGAGCTGTTTCAGCTAAGATGTGCGGCACGGGTACAAACCCTTCTAGTGCATGAATCCAGCCACGCTCCCGGTACCACTTTTCAGCCGTATACGGGCGTTTCAAGAAAACGACCTGACCATCCGTTAGGACGAGACGATCGACTTCAGAACTATACGATTCGTCGACGGTCGCGCATACCGCGACGTCGAGTTGAAAATGTTCGATCCATTCGTCTCGTGTCATGTTGTCGTCCCCAGCATTTTCTGTAGCGTTTCACCTGGTAGACCGTCAATTGGTCCCACATAGGTCGATTCAAAACCTAATCCGATCAAAATACGGCGCGAAGCTTCATGTGCTGGATCAATCGTCGCCGTGACGACCCGCAACTCCTCTTCCGTCGCTAACTGTAACAGGCGCTCTGCAATCGCTGTACCGTATCCGCGTCCCCATTGATCAGGTAATAGCATGTAGCCGAGCTCTGCTTCGAACGGTTGCGTTTGACTCCGGGACATGTGCCCGATTCCAATCCATGTCTCTTCGGCATAAATCAGATACGATCCGAGTCGGTCGTGCTGCTGTTGTTCAAGGATTCGGTCAAAGCGTTGTTTCGTTTCCGCATCTGTTAATGCCTGCTCCGTGATATAACGCATGACACGTTCGTCTTGGACGAGCGTCGCGTAGCGTTCGTAATCGGGCGCTGTTATTTTTCGTAATTCAATCATCTTATTCTCCTCTTCATGTCCGGTAGTCATTGTGGGTTGGGGTGAAGACATCTTCCGTTGACGGACGAACGATCGCAAAATGTTCGACGTTATAATGACCGTGCAAGACTTGATTATGGTGTGCGATCATTTGCTCCGGCGTCAGGACATCGGAGCCGTTCGTCGTATGCCCGTCTGCGACGAGTGTGACATCAAAGCCATGCACCGTCGCACTGCGCACTGCGGTATCGATGCAGTGCTCCGTCTTACAGCCTAAGACGATCAGATGTTCAATCGATGCTTGGCCTAGATAATCGAGCAAGGGGGTGCCATGAAACGCATTCGTCGCCGCTTTATCAAACGTGACACTCGACGCTGGAACGGGAATCGAGTCATGGACTGCAAACCCAGGTCCTGTTCCGCCAGCGACGTCCAGATCCCGAATGAAGACGACCGGGATGTTCCGTTCGTCTGCTTCAAGTACGACTGCTTCGATGACATGCGCGACTTGTTCTTTTAAATATACCGGACGCTCTTCCGTGTTTCCGTCGACGAGTTCCTGTTGAAAATCAATCACTAGGACCGCTTGTTTCATCGTCATGTTCCTCCTTGTAAAAACGACTGCTTGTTTCCTTCCCGTTCATCTGAATGATTTCCTGCTCCTGACAGACGCGAAACTTTTTAGCTGTTGGATTCGTTAAGAAGAAGGAAAGGATGTGTCTGGATGATTTGGTTTGGCGTCATCTTCTTATGTGTGCTTCTCGTCAATCTGACACTGGAGAAACTGATCATGAACCGGACGATGACAGGTCGCTGGTTCGTACGCAACTTACTCATTTGTCTCGGGATCACTCTATTGCTATTCGGGATCGAACGTTATATCCTATCCGGTCTGTAAAAAAGCAGATAGCGATTTTTCGCTACCTGCTTTTTTATTTAATAGACTTCGTAATTTTGCCCCGTCTGCGCCCCTTCGACACTCTTTTCGAACGCGGTCGCGACACGTGACGCCGGAACGGCTTTAAAACCACGAAAGAAGGGTCCGTACTTCTCGAGCGACTCAATCAGTACGTTCGGACTGACGCTGTTGATTCGAATGCCTCGTGGCATCTCGATCGCTGCTGCATGAACGAACGCTTTGACCCCACCGTTCGCAAGCGCTGCGGATGCGCCTTGGCGAATCGGATCGTCCATCATGATGCCAGTCGTCAGCGTAAAGCTTCCTCCGTCTCGTACTGACTGTAAACCAAGTAGGACCAGATTGACCTGACCTTTTAGTTTACTGTCGATTCCGATTTGATTAAGCTCCGGTGTTAAGTCCGTCAATGGACCAAAATGAGCGCCACCTGTCGCACTGATAACAGCATCAACAGAACCGACTGTTTCATACATCGTTCGGATACTTGCTTCTGACGTAATATCGACTTGTACATCCGCTCCGCTTCGTCCGGCACGAATGATGTCATGCCGCTCACTCAGCCGTTCGACGACTGCCTGCCCAATCGTTCCGCTTGCTCCTACTACTAAAATTCGCATGATCCCTTCCCCTTTCACGTCTAGCTTACCTATCTAGCCTACTGCACAGCAGATGATGGTTTCAAGGATTCTACCGGATGCGTCTTCAAGAAGATGAGGATTTCTTCGAACAAACGTTGTTTATCCCGATCGAGTGTCAGTAGATGTTTACTGTTCGGAAGAAGGACCTTTTTCTGATCTTGGCTCGGCACCGTCGTTTCGATTCTCTCGAGACTTGCATGATAGACGGCATCATCTAATGCGCCAAGGAATAGAGCGATGGGCTGTGTGACCTTCGGCAAGACGACTCCTGTGTCGAGGATGAACTGTTGCAGTGCTCGTAAGTCTTTTTCTGGGCGTGGAAAATGACGGTCGACAAAGTCTACGATCCACTCCGGCGAACGATCGTCAAATTGAAAATACCGTTCCGTATAACGAAGGACGCGGTGCTCGAGTCCGGCAATCGTCCGCTCAAGAATCGGCGTCGAGAGTAAGATGAGCCCGGCACATCCTGACTGTTCTGCCAGTCGAAGTGCCATTACTCCACCAAGTGATTGTCCGATCAAAAAGATGTCGTTGTATCCTCGATCTTGTAAAAAGGAAAGTCCGACTTGCGCGGACTGCCAGACGTCTTCGATCGTCGTCTCAAACAAGCGCTCCGGCGATTCCCCGTGCCCGGCGTAATTGGGCGCGTAACAGGTGTACCCGGCTGCATGTAAAAAACGAGCGAGACCACGCATCTCGTTTGCACTACCTGTAAAACTGTGCAACAACAAAATAGCAGGTCCTGGTCCTTCTAAGTACAGATCCTTCGATTTCGTAATCAAGTGCGCACCTCCTTCTCATCTCTTCAGACTTCCTCTACCGAAGCATCCTCCCGTAACGATTCTATAATCCGAAAGCCTGGGTAGTCCGCTTCGGATCGTCGTTCCCCACTCGTCCGGTAATAAGCATTCCAGTAACTGATCATTCGGCCTTCGGTCCGCTTCATGTATCTTGGGTCATCCTCTACGAATCGTCGCTTCACTTCCGAATCCCATTGCTCGATTGCGGGTACGATGATGTCGACAATTTCACGGACGTACTCACTAGAAAGTTCGATGATATAGGCGAGGACCCATCCGTCGCGCGGACGATTTTTAAGTAACTGCTGGAGATAATGCTCACGGACGTAACCGTCATGATGACGGGTGTAAAGACAAAATAACATCGTCTGTTGTGTTGGTGTCAACTGTTCAATTCGCTCGGACGCGACTTCTGGCATGTATACGCGCATCGGAATCTGTATCTGTTCCTGCTCTACATTTACTTCGATCGCCCCTGGTGATAAGCGTGTCCATCCAAATGGTAGACATGCTTTAACGATCCGAACGTCCTGTTCATATCGTTTAGGGAATGCTGCAAGCCATCGGTTCATCTTATTCTCCTCTCATATAAAAAACTCCAAACGGCAGACGCTTTGATGCGGCTATCGTTTGGAGTCGATTTGTTTTCTTATTCAACCGTTACCGACTTCGCCAAGTTACGTGGCTTATCGACGTCACAGTCGCGACCGAGTGCCGCGTAGTATGAGATCAATTGAAGTGGTAAGACAGACAAGAGCGGTGACAAGAGTGGCTCGACTGCTGGGATGACGAATGCATCCGTCGGCAATTCAAGACCTTCTGCTGCGATGACACACGCGTTTGCACCACGTGCGACGACTTCCTTGACGTTCCCACGGTTGTTGAGGTGAACGTGTGGTTGTGTCACGAGCGCGATGACCGGTGTGTTGTCTTCGATCAAGGCGATTGGACCGTGCTTGAGCTCTCCACCCGCGTATCCTTCTGCTTGGATATACGAGATCTCTTTGAGTTTCAATGCGCCTTCCATCCCGACGTACGCATCTTGTCCGCGACCGATGAAGAACGCGTTGCGTGACTCAGACAAGTATTCTGTCGCGATTTCTTGGAAGCGATCTTTTTGAGACATGACTGATTCCATCGCACTTGAGATTTTACCGAGTTCCTTCATGAGATCGAAGTTGACGGCAACCCCTTTCGCTTGAGCAAGGTCAAACGCAAGGACAGCAAGAACAGCGATTTGAGCTGTATAGGCTTTTGTTGAAGCAACGGCGATTTCCGGACCTGCGTGGAGCAATAATGTTGCGTTTGCTTCACGTGACAATGTTGATCCTGGAACGTTCGTGATCGTCAGTGCCGGGTGACCGAGTTTCTTCGCTTCGACGAGAACGGCACGGCTATCCGCTGTTTCACCTGATTGTGAAAGGAAGAGGAAGAGCGGTTTCTCTGTCAATAATGGCATGTTGTATCCGAACTCAGAAGAAATGTGAACTTCTGTCGGGATGCCTGCGATTTGTTCGATCAACTGTTTTCCGATCAAACCAGCATGGTAGCTTGTTCCGCAACCGATGATATAGACACGGTCACGACCGAGTACGAGATCACGGACTGATTGGTCGAGTGTGATGTCGCCTGCTTCGTTTTGATATTGTTGAACGATGTTACGGATGACCGCTGGTTGCTCGTCCATCTCTTTGAGCATGTAGTGCGCATACGTTCCTTTTTCGATATCTGATGCATCGATTTCAGCTGTGTACGCTTCACGCTCTTGGACGTTCCCATCGAGATCTTGGATCGTGACGCTATCACGCGTCAAGATGATCATCTCGCCATCATGCAACTCGATGAATTGATCCGTTACTTGTAACATTGCCATTGCGTCTGATGCGACGACGTTGAACGTACCGTCACCGAGACCAACGAGAAGTGGTGATTTGTTTTTTGCGACGTACAAGACGTCTGGATTTTCCGCATCGATCAATGCGAGGGCATACGAACCGTGCAAGACACGAAGTGTTTGACGGAATGCTTCCGCAACGTCACCTGTCTCGTTGAAGTTCTTTTCAATCATCTGAACGATGACTTCTGTATCCGTGTCGCTGAGGAGATCGACATTCAATTCTGCTTTTAGCTGCTCATCGTTTTCGATGACGCCGTTGTGCACGAGTGTGAAACGTGCTGACGCACTTTGGTGCGGGTGAGCGTTTGGTACGCTTGGAACACCGTGTGTCGCCCAGCGTGTGTGTCCGATTCCGACTGTGCCGTCTGCATCAGCAGGAACGACTTCGCGTAGCGCAGCAATCCGGCCTACTTCTTTATGGACTTGGACGCCGTCGTTGACGAACGCAAGACCTGCCGAGTCATAGCCGCGGTACTCGAGCTTTTCGAGACCTTTTAATAAAATTTCCTTCGTGTTGACCTGTCCGATCATACCTACGATTCCGCACATGTTACATCTCTCCATTTACAAGTATTTCCCTAAAGAGGAAACGGCTCTTGTTGAGAGGATCCCGATCGGTCTGTTTGTCCGTCCAATCACTTGGACGATTTCAGAACGATTTACGGTATGGATCTGGTACCGGGAGGCATCCGCCGAATGATTCGATAAACCTCCACCTCGTCAGCTTTCATCTTACGAAGAAAGCCCTGGCGCTTCTTGTTTCCGTCTGACCCCGTTTCTGTCCGACTTCACCATCATACGAACTTTAATCTGAAAAAGCAAGAAAGGTAACGTATTTGTAACTATTCCCGATATTTTTCTATTCAATACGCATAATCCCTATTTTTTGTAAAAATCTCAATCTATTTTTCTAAAATAATTGTAAAAAAAAGAAGCAGAGCAATCGCTCTGCTTCAGGCTGCTTAGTTTTCTTGTAACGCGTAGTTCTCACGAACGACATTCGCGATCCGCTCGACGTACGCATCACACGCTTCTTGTGTCGGAGCTTCTGCCATGACACGAACGAGTGGTTCTGTTCCTGACGCACGGACGAGAATCCGTCCGTTACCCGCCATCTCCGCTTCGACTTCTGCAATGATCGCTTGCACGGCAGGGCCGCTCATTGCGCCATTTTTGTCTGAGACACGGATGTTAACGAGACGTTGTGGGAAGATCGGCATCTCAGCTGCAAGTTCCGATAACTTCTTCCCTGTCGCTTTCATGATTTGCAACAACTGGACGCCTGATAACATACCGTCCCCTGTCGTTGAGTAGTCCATGAATATGATGTGTCCCGACTGTTCGCCACCGAGTGTATAGTCGTTCTTACGCATCTCTTCAACGACGTAACGGTCACCGACCGCTGTCTGAAGCGCCGTCATCCCGTTTTCTTCGACGGTTTTATGGAAACCGAGGTTACTCATGACCGTCGCGACGATCGTATTGTCTTTCAAACGACCGAGTTCGTTCAAGTATTTCCCGCAGATGAACATGATTTTATCGCCATCGACGATATCGCCGTTCTCATCGACTGCGATCAAGCGGTCGCCGTCTCCATCAAACGATAAACCAACATCCGCGCCTTTTTCCTTAACGAAGGCAGCAAGATGTTCAGGGTGTGTCGAACCGACACCATCATTGATGTTGAGTCCGTTCGGAGTTGTACCGATCGTCGATACTTCCGCTTCCAAGTCACCGAATAGACGTGGTGCGAGGCTTGACGTCGCCCCGTGTGCGCCGTCGATCGCAACATGGATGCCTGAGAAATCTTCATCTGATGTCTGACGAAGCATGTGGAGATATTTCTGAGCCCCTTCATAGTAATCATGAACGAAGCCGAGTTCTTTTCCGGCTGGACGTGGCAATGTATCTTCTGCTTCGTCGAGTAATGCTTCGATTTCAAGTTCTGTTGCGTCATCGAGCTTAAAGCCGTCTGAACCGAAGAACTTGATCCCGTTATCTTCCACTGGATTGTGCGATGCAGAGATCATGACTCCGGCTGTCGCATCCATCGTTTTTGTCAGGTATGCGACACCTGGTGTCGAGATGACACCAAGACGCATGACTTCTGCACCGATTGATAACAGACCCGCGATGAGTGCATTCTCAAGCATTTGACCAGATACACGTGTATCGCGTCCAATCAAGACTTTTGGTCGTGTGCTTTCGTGTTTCGTCAACACGTAACCACCTGTTCGACCGAGGCGATACGCAAGTTCCGGTGTCAATTCTACGTTTGCGACGCCGCGTACGCCGTCAGTTCCAAAATACTTACCCATGTGTTATTTCCTCATTTCACTAATTTGTTTTAATTGGTCGGAATCGATGTCCGGGGAATCGCTTTTAATGTGACATCCATATTATCCGGACGCAGGACATCAAAGGCTTTTGATGTCTGATACGAGATCGGCAATCCATGCGTTCCTTCTTTTAATCCTGTCACGTCGATGACCGCTTTGATATCCGTCGCATCAATCGATGCTAAATCAGATTCTTTCCCGCGGACGACGACATCAATCGTTTGATTGTAATCAATCGTATACTTTGATTCATCGAATCCATTTAGCGTGACCGTCACACCTGGAATTGTTTTCTCCGCTCGATCCTCGACGGTTTCTGTCGTCGAATTGGCATTTTCTTTTTCGACGACGATATTGACGGTGACCTGTGTCGGATCCATCGCCGTCGCGTTTTCTGGTTCGACGAGTTTGACGGTTTTTTCGGTCGTCTTCGTCAATCCTTTGAGCGAGACCGCTTCCGTATCAACAGAACCGATGCGCTCTAATTCTTCTTTTGTTCCATATAGACGAGCTTCCGTCGTGACGGGAACAATCTTAACGACGGTATACCCTTTTTTGACGTTGTCTTTTGTCTTCACATTAATCGGTACCGTCTTACTTTCCTTATAGATCGGTACTGTGATTTCTAATTGTTCCGGTTGATAAGATGCACTGATCGTATTCCCGTTCGTGTCAGTCGCTTTAGCATTGAACGTCTCTTTAAACGTCTCTGCTCGACCGGTCACATCGATCGGTACTTGGATTGCTGAAATCGCCTGTAACTTCTCTGCGCCTCCCGTGACTTCAACAGTTTGTTGGTTCGGTTGCGCTTCCCCAGCGACATATCCTTCAGCGATTTTGTTTTTATTGAGTAAGGCGACTTGTACCGGTACTTCCTTTGTAATCTTCTTATCGAGGAAAACTTCAATCGTCTCCTGTTTCGGTGTCACCTCGACATCTTTTCCGAAGCCGGTTGCTGTGACACGGACACGATGATAGCCAGGGTCGAGTCCCTTCAAATCAATCGATAATCCAAAATCCTGAACGAGCCGGAGCATCGTCAAACTACTCGACGGACCTTTGACGGTCACTTCCATGCTATCTGGAATATTATAGGCGACCCACTGCGATTCATCATACTGGACCGTGACCGGCACGTCAAATTTCGTCGAACCTTGTCCCGCGATCGGTAATAGACTAGCGGCATCACTTTTTCCCGTCGTATTCGAACCTGCGACCATCAAATACAACATGACGGCTAAGGCGACGGCAACGATGCGTAAAAACCAGCGTTCATTGAACCACTTTTCGAACATTATTTTTTCGCCCCCATCCAGTTCAAGAAGGAAGTATTCGTCGGTTCGGCTTTGACGATCGTCTCAAGTAACTTCGTCCGTAAGGATTCTTCGTCGAGTTCCCGGTACAGACGTCCATTGATGGCGAGTGAGACACCACCCGTTTCTTCCGAGACGACGAGCGTGACGCTATCCGTCACCTCACTGACACCAATTGCTGCGCGGTGACGTGTTCCAAGCTCTTTTGAGATATGTGCACTCTCAGACAGCGGTAAGTAACAAGCGGCTGCTGCTAACTTGCCTTGCTGGACGATGACGGCACCATCATGTAAGGGAGTATTCGGAATGAACAAGTTGATCAGCAACTGACTCGTGATTTGTGAACCGAGAGGAATGCCCGTCTCCACGTATTCACTCAGTCCTGTCTCGCGTTCAATCGTCACGAGTGCTCCGATACGACGTTTTGACATGTACTGAGCAGACGATACGAGTGCATCGACGATTCGAACTTGTTCATCTTCATCACTGATGGCACTACGTGAGAAGAATTTACTCGTTCGTCCTAAGTGTTCCAGTCCACGCCTTAGTTCGGGTTGGAAGATGATGATGATCCCCAGTAACCCGTAGGTGATGATTTGATTCAATAAGAATTGCAATGTTTTAAGTCCAAAAAAGCCACTCAAGAACCAACTGATCAAAATGACCGAGATCCCTTTAATGAGCTGGACTGCTTTTGTTCCTTTGACAATGATCATGAGACGGTAAATGACGAACGTCACGACCGCAATATCAATCACGTCATTAATATAATCGTACCAATGTACGTTTTCTCCCAGTTTCAACAATTGAAATTGAAGTGGTTGCCAGCTGAAGTAATTCACCAACCGTGCCCCCTAACTCATCTGATTTAAACAGTTTCCATTATAGCACAAAGGGACGAGTTCGACTCGTCCCAGCTGATTATTGAAATAGACGCTTGATTCCGTACCAAACGCGTTCGAATAATTGATCAATTTCCTTGATTTCTCCGGTCACGCTACCAGCACTCGCCGTGTAAGCTTTCCCGTCAACGGTCATGACGTCGCCATTGACTTTCCCTTCGATTCGGACGTTCCCACCTTCGACATATAGATCTTGATCGACCGTGACGCCTTTCGGAACGACGACCTCGCCATTTTGAGCGACGATACCTGGTGCATTCGTATAGGATAAGTCATGTTCTTCTTGTGCCATATAACCACCAAGGCTACCGACCGACAAGAGTAAGAAAACAGCCGCTGCCGCGAGCAATGGGTACTGCTTCATCTTCCCTCCAAAACGAGACGGTTGCGGTTGGTGCAGCAAAGCAGCGCTTGGCGTCTCCACCTGTTCAGGCAATTGTGCCAGCACGCGGGATGTAAAATCTGCCGATAATTTGGGCGCTGGAAGTTGACGCAGTCGAGCATCAAGGAGCCGATACTCTTCGAACTCGTCCATCGCGTCTACTTCTCGTAACTCTGCTTCTAATCGCTCGAATTCCTCAGGTGGTTGGTTTTGGTCTAAATAATCCTGGATCCGTTCATGTACATGCTCTCGTGACATGGTGAGTTCCTCCTTCTCATCGTTTGGCAAAATGCTTCTTCAGCGCTTCTCGTCCACGATGAATTCTAGTTTTGACAGTAGCGACAGGTAATTCGATCATTTCACTGATTTCCTTTAGCGAAAGATCCTCTACATATTTCAGGACGAGTGGGACACGGTATTTTTCTGGTAAAGCTGCAATCGCGTCCCCGACTTCATTTCGTTGCTCGTTATCGACCACTTGGTCCTCCGGCAAGCTGTCCTTGCTCTCGAGTTGTGAATACAATGTCAGTCCTTCAGTACCTGACATCTCAGCATCAAGAGAATAGTCAGGTTTCTTTTTCCGTAATCGGTCAATCGATACATTCGTGACGATTCGGTACAACCAAGTCCGGAACTTCCATTGTGCATTATACGAATCAATCTTCGTAAATACACGGATGAAGGCTTCCTGTGTCGCATCCTCCGCTTCCATTCGATCGCGCAAGACGCGGAAAGCCACAAGAAAGGCACCTTCCTTATATAGATCAACAAGTGCCGCGAATGCATCACGGTCTCCCTGTTTCACTCGCTCAATTAAGCGTAGTGTCGTTTCTTCCACTTTGAATACCCCCCGCTCTATGCGGTCAATCTCTTATACGAAGTCGACCGATAAATGTTTCATCTCCTTTTAAATTGTAACAAAAAAAACTTGAACCCCGATGAAAAGAGTTCAAGTTCCATCCATTATTTTACTAAGCGATGTGTTTCCATTGCCAAAAGTAGATCTCCGATCAGTTCATTCGCAAGTTCTGCTGTTCCATTTCCTTCTTCAAGCAACGGATTCACTTCAACGAATTCAGCTGCAATGAAGTCTTCTGCCGTTGCGCAATGCTTGAGCACCGTCTTTGCATCGTCTAAGAAAATGCCATCAGCGACACGTGTTCCTGTACCGACGACGAGTGATGGATCGAGACCGTCCATATCGAAGCTAAGATAGAACGCATCCGTCGTTTCCTTCAAATAAGCAATTGCTTCTTCCATGATCGCGTCCATTCCCCGAGTTCGGATCGCTTCCATATGATAGACACGAATACCAAGACGATCGATCAGCTCTTGTTCCCCTGGATCAACGTCACGTAATCCGATGAAGACGAGGTGTTCCGGTTGCAGCTTGATATCTGTTCCTCCGACTTCCGTTAAACGCTGATGTCCTTCCCCAAGGGCTACAGCGAGCGGCATACCGTGGATGTTACCAGACGGTGATGTTTCCGGTGTATTCAAATCACCGTGTGCATCGAACCAGATGACGCCAAGACGTGGTACAGTCTGACGTAACCCTGCAATCGTTCCGATCGCCATGCTGTGATCGCCACCAACTAACAACGGAAAACGTTGTTCCGATAACGCGTCACGTACGATCAGGTGCAAGTCATTCGTCGTATGGACGACGCCTTCAAGACGTTTCAGCTTCGGATCTTCTTCCCGGACTGCATCCTCGGATAAAACAGCCGCTTCCCCGTAGCGTACTGCTTCTTGTCCCCGTGCTTCGAGTGTCGCGAGTAGACCGGCTTTTTCGACAGCTGCAGGTCCGTGTTCAGTGCCCGGCTTTCCTTGTCCATAACGGTACGGTACGCTGATATACGCGATGTTCATACGATATTCCCCCTATGTCATAGTCACTTCTACATACATTGTAAGCGGTAACAAACGAGTGGTTCAACTCAACAAAAAAACGCATGAATATACAAAAAAACACCGTGAAGGGAATCACGGTGTTCTTGCGTACGTACTCTGGTTATGCTTGGCATTTCATATAAAAAAAACTTAAGACGAACGAAACTCGCTTAAGATCTTTAAATAAAATTGGTGGAGCCTAGCGGGATCGAACCGCTGACCTCCTGCGTGCAAGGCAGGCGCTCTCCCAGCTGAGCTAAGGCCCCGAAAGAAAAAGCGGAAGACGGGATTCGAACCCGCGACCCCGACCTTGGCAAGGTCGTATTCTACCACTGAACTACTTCCGCAAGAAATGAGCCATGCAGGATTCGAACCTGCGACCCTCTGATTAAAAGTCAGATGCTCTACCAACTGAGCTAATGGCTCGACATGGTGGGGGGGGGCGGATTCGAACCGCCGAACCCGAGGGAGCGGATTTACAGTCCGCCGCGTTTAGCCACTTCGCTACCCCCCCAGTTTGTCTAGGAAACTTATACAATTGAGAAAAAACAGTGCCGGCAACAGGAGTCGAACCCGCGACCTACTGATTACAAGTCAGTTGCTCTACCAGCTGAGCTACACCGGCACAAAAAGTATAATGGTGACCCGTACGGGATTCGAACCCGTGTTACCGCCGTGAAAGGGCGGTGTCTTAACCGCTTGACCAACGGGCCATTGGCTCCGCAAGTAGGATTTGAACCTACGACCTACCGGTTAACAGCCGGTTGCTCTACCACTGAGCTATTGCGGAATAAATTAAATGCCTGGCAACGTCCTATCCTCACAGGGGGAAGCCCCCAACTACTTTCGGCGTTCAAGTGCTTAACTTCCGTGTTCGGCATGGGAACGGGTGTGACCACTTGGCTATCGTCACCAGACGATCGGGCT
>Ga0308156_1001143_pt1 | contig 34923 bp, 38 predicted proteins | sample PhyAR2_FD_201041 | JGI IMG/M metagenome (GOLD analysis project Ga0308156, IMG submission 201041) | Phyllosphere microbial communities from UC Gill Tract Community Farm, Albany, California, United States - DLSL A.R2 | ecosystem: Host-associated > Plants > Phyllosphere > Unclassified | place: USA... | reverse complement strand
CAACTCCAGACAAAATAAGTCCCGCCTACCAATGCCACCACCGCAGAGGCCACTAGGGTCAATGTCACCTTTTTATCCCTTCCTGCATCATTTTCACTCGCCATGTCTTACTCCAGAGCAATGTTTAGCGCGGTGTTTTTCCCCATAACGGAAAACGTCACATAGGGTGTCGCCGGCACCTTCCACAGGTGAGTGCCATCTGCAGAGGAAAGCGTCGCTTCAAACTCGTCACGAATATCGGCGCGCGATCGGATGTACAAATCATCCCCCAGTTGCCATACCGTGGTGTCAGGCACGCCCCCCGTGACGTTGAGTCGCCGAGCCTCTTTAGGTGGTACACCATCCAGGAAAGACTGCAGCGTACTGTCGTGCAACCCGATGCGACTTTCCGGTATGGCCGTCGCTTTGGCCGCTGGCCCACGCCGGGGAACACGCATATCGAGGCGACTGTCTACCGTCCAGGTTTTGGCGGACGTATCCGGCTCGCCGCTGGTGACATTCAGCACGATGGGAACGGACAACCCTCTCAGATAAACGGTGATATTGCCGCTGACAAAAGGTTGCTTGGCATAGACCACCATCACCGGACTGTCCGGCACCCAGTAAAGCTGGAAGGCCGGATTACCGCTGATCGGTGCAGCCCCCAATTTCCAGGGTGCACCGGTGCTGTCGATAAACGTCAGTGAACTGGGGTAGTTCATCGCCGTGCGCACCAGTGGCAAACTGGCTCCCGGCGACAAATCGACGGTCAGTGCACTGATACGAGGCACCACCGATACTGAGGGTGAGATCATGGCCCGGGTGACGTCGGACTGACGCGCCCGCAACTGCCTAATCTCATCAGGGGTCAAGGGTGATACGGCCTCCTCGGCCTGCGCATAGAGTGGTGAGGGAGGAGGAAGTGGATCGCTACCGGACAACCCGGCACCATTAGGTAATGGTGGCTCCGACACGGGCCGAGCGGCCGGTGCAGCAGGCACCGCAGCCGTGGGAGTCTGACTTTGTGACCAACCCGCCGGCGCGGAGGCGGCAGGCGCCTCTGCCCAGACCGGCGTGGTCATCAACGCCAGCAAGGAGAACATTAGGGTATTTTTCATGGGGAACCTCAGTTGGCGTTTGTTGAAATCATTTGGGTGACTTCAAGACCCGCCGGCTTTTCCTGAACGTCGGTGCGCTGAATGCGCAAAGTGAAGATAAACCGCTGAGCTGGCGTACTGGTTTGCTGCCCATCAAGCTTGAGTGTGACCGGATACTGGAACTCCCAGGTATAACGATCGCCAAGTACCCCTTTGCTGCGTATGACGCCAGGCGCCACATCAACCGACAGGTTCATCCGCTGACTTTTAACTGCAGCAAGAATGTTCGACGACGTCAGTGCCTTGTTGTATCCCTCAAAACCCGGGTCAGAGAAAAGTGGCTCCACCCGGGTCATCTGCGAGCGATAGTGAACAAAGTCGAGCGTAAAGCCTTTACGCAATGCATCGGCACCAAATGCCGCAACATCCTCAGCGCTAAACGCTGGCATATTCATCGGTTTGATTGGAGTCACCCGCCCGTTCTCAGTCGCAAAGTATTTCACCGGAGGGTGTGCAACCTGCCATCCCAGATACCCGTTTAGGGAAAGCGACAGCACCATCGCCACACATAACCACAGCATGACGGTCAGGCAGCGATGAGCAAAAGCCGCACCCAGCTCACGCTGGCGTTGCAGGGACAGGGCATGTGCATAAGCACGCGCCTCATCGTCTGACACAGGGGGCGCCATGTTCGGCGCCAATGGCGCCTCGGCAGAGCTCTGTTCTTGCGTTTGCATGGGTCTCCTTAACGTCCCGTGAACTCTTGCCACGGGTCAATATTGCCGGGGATGTAGTCGTTGATCTTGTCAACGGCCGCCTGACAGACCTTCTCGGACACCTGGTTCATGATGTCGGCGAGGCTGGGGAACGTGGGCAGTTGGATAGTGGTTGTGCGTATCCGTGACAAACAATCCTGCAACTGGTCGGAGGCATTCTGTTCTCGCGACGCCCAGGCTTCGGCTGCCCGCCGGGCCTGTTCATAACCGGCTTTGCTACCGGCTTCAGCAGCAGCCCCCGCACGGCAGGTAGAAGCAAAACTGGTAGCCGGCAGACAGCACAACGCCGCAAGCAGTGCGGCGCACACGCTTTTTTTAAACATAAAGTGTCCTTTGCGGTCAGTGAGTTATATCGGGCGAGGGTCGCCCGGCTGCGCCTTTGGCGCTGCCGCCGGCGCGGCCTTTGGGGAGGTATTCTCATCCCGCCAGCGCTCGTCAAATCCCAATCGGGAATGAAGCGCGGGCGGTAAGCTGGCGGGAGCATCCAGTTTGCCAATCCGAACCTGGCTATCACCTTCCAGCTTGAAGGCAATATTCTCGCGGGGAACAGGCTGGCCACTGCTGCGGTTGATCCCATTTCCACAACCTACAGGCCTCGCGCCCTCCGGGGAGACCGTGTTGAATACCATCGGTGGAGCATCGTCCCTGCCAGGCAACGTCACCAGGACATGCTGATACTGCCCCTGGTGACGAACCACACCCTGCAGATACGGACCATCACTGCGGACCAGATACAAATCAAGATGGCCATCTTTCGACCAACTGCTGACAACCGGCTCCCCAGCCCCTTTATCCACGGACGGCCGCGGCGCAGATAACACATCTCCGGGAGTCTGACTGCCCTGCCCATCAGGACGCAACCAGTACACCCCCTCCTTAGGCGCAGCCGGTGGCGGCATATCAAGGTGCAGCTGGGTGATGATGGTCGACTGGATTTTGGCAAAGCGCGACGCATCGAATGCCGCCAGCTTCACGCCTTCATCATTCCCGGTGCGTACCGTATCGCCCCCAGTCGGGGTCAGCGACCACTGATTACGATGAGCAGTTTTAGACTCAAAGTGGGTGACCACCCCCTGATCGTCCTTTTGCGGAACCTGTACGGTTACCGCCTCCTTTCCCAGCCAGGTCAGTGTCGCTATGCGGCCAGGCTTAATGCGCGTTTCACGCAGCAACCCCGACAGCTCCTTACCCCAGAACGTTTGTTTTCCTTCTCGCGTCCGCAACGTAATGAACGCGCTTTGCGATTGCCCGGGTTCAAAACGGAAGGGTGCGTTACCACATTCGAGTACCTTGCCCGTCACCCCCGTCGCCGCCGCTTTGTAACTTTGGTGAATAGCGGGAGAAATATTGCTGTCAGGCTGAGCCGCATTATCTTGCGGTCGCGTTGCAGGAGCGGCTCGATGATCAACGGCTGGTGCAACCTCTCGCGGGGCGGCGGCCGGTGTGGCTGCTGCGGGGTCGGGATGATTCACCGGCGATGCAGCCGGTTGCGATGTAGGGGAATGGGCTGGCATCGGAACCCAGTCACCGGTGACGGTGTCACTCGCTGATACTGGTGCAGCCAATAACTTCCGCGCATCCTCCAGCATGGCCTGTTGAGCGGGTACCTTCATCGCCACATTGATTTTATGCTGGGCAATCAAGGCAATCGCTTTTTCCTGAAAAGCCCCACTACCGGTCAACTCAATACGTCCCCGGTAATACTGGGCCGCCGTCAACAACGCCGCGAGCACCTTCTCATCGCTTTGGCTGGCCCCTTCAGCCATATCCAACCTGGAGCCCCGATCGATGAATGCCGGTTCGTTATCCAGTTTGTAGAGAACCGCGTTGTCCCCCTGTTTCTCCCATGACAGTCGCTGGAGTAACGCATCCTTATCTATCAGCGCTACGTCCGGATCAGCGGCTTCGCCGTTCGGGCGTGGCGGACCAACCCAGATAGCGTCAACGGTAGGTTCGGCCTGAGTCTGTTCTGACTCAGCGCGGTGAGCCCACTGTGACGCAGGTATGCCATTTTCTTGCTCTGGTTCACTGGCTGGACGAGGTGGCACATCAACCTCCAATTCACTTGCCGTATCCGCTGTCGCCACCCGGAACGTTTCAGTCGCCTCTGGCGTCGGTACAACGTATTCTGCACCGCCGGTCGGGGTTGGTTCTGGTACGCGCCCTTCAGGATTAAGTCGTCCAGCCAGAGAAATGGGGGCGTCGTCTGAAGGGGTGACTGCATCAGAAACCACGGGGATCTCTGCGGGTTCGGTGCCCACACCAGGTAAGGGAACTGTCGATGTTTCGGCTTGCGCGGCCCAGGACGCATAATCATTAATATCGATCGGCATCTCATCAACAACGGGAAGGTGATCTACAGCCGCTTCAACAGGCCCGATATCGCCCTGAAAAGAGGGCGTCTCGGCCGGCATTGGCGGCATAGCGTCAACCGGAGTAGGCATCGGCTCCTCAGGAGTGGGCGGCGATACGCCCTCGGATGGAAGGTTCATTTTGTCTCTTTCCTCTCGGATGATCTCCAGTGCTCGGGCAATGTTGGCGGTCACGAGCAAACGCAACCCATCAAGCCCACGCGACTGGTGAAGGTCATTGAAATCGGTCAGCCCCAGTTTTTTTTCAGCGTCGGTAAAGTCAGGCACAATTGCAGCACCGCAAGTCACTGAGGACGCTGCCTGGGTTGCCATCAGCAATCCCTTGTTCACTTTCTTCGCATGATCCAAATCGGCCAGGAAGATATGTGGGGTGTTGGGATAACGCGCGTGCAGCACGTTGGCTATTGCAGCCATATTGCCGGCATCGATGGTCATCACGACCGGCTGGCCAGTGGCAAGATTCAGGCTTCTGGCCGTGGCATACCCCTCGGCATACATCACCGGAGCGTCAGGTAAGAGCGGGCCTCCCACCACCAAAAAATTTCCCTGCTTTGGCGCATCGCTGTAAAGCCGCTTATCACCGTCAGGCGTGATGTACTGCAAGGTGCGAAACTCACCCTCAGCATTAAAAAACGGCACCACCAGGGCACCGTTTTGAGTTTGTCGCAGCTCTGGCGTCGGGGAGATCCCCTTTCGCACCAGATAAGGATGCGCGGGGTCTGCGCCTGGAAGCTTGTCGTATAACGCCTGCGCTTTCGCCGTCTGCCGACGGTAATTGGCCTCTCGTGCCCGTTCAGCATTATCGTGTGCCTGGCGGGCTGCAGCCCGAATGTGCAGCCGGGCAACGGGGTCAACGTCTGTTCCGCTGGCCTTCCAGTTAGTGACCGACTTCTCCGTTTCCGCACGGTGGTAGTTGATAAACCAGCCGCCGGGGCGACGATCGAGGAACCCACGGTACACGCCACTTTTTTGCCCCTTCTTATCCTCCAGCGTAGCGACGCGATGTCGCTTCCCGTCCATCACTGGCAAGCCTTTCACGACTAACCCCGCCTGTGTCAGAGCATCATGAAACTCTGCCTGCGCATCACCACCGCCAGTGCTGATGGTGTTATCGGGCAGCCAGGCCTTCACGCGATCGATATCGCTCCCAGGGCGGGCGTACCACAGAACGGCATCTTTATCCCAGGCCAGTGCCGAACGCCCATCATCAAGTAGCCCTGCGGCTTTGCGAGCCTTATCTCGTTCTTCGTGCGGCACCGCCAGCCAAAGACGGTGCTCAATTACTTTTCCCATGTTGATCTCCTCGATGCCGATCTATACCCCGGCACCCTAAAAGGCCTATGTGGATAATCGTCACTCGCCTTCAGTAAAGCGGCGATACCACCACGGGCGGCCCGACAGCCGCTTTCCCCGCAACAGATAGACCAGCCGGGCATTCAGCACCGTCAACGTCCAACCAAAGGCCGATAGAATTCGGAAAAAAAGGATGATGCCGCTGATCACATAAATCGTGTCCCAGGTAGGGAAGCGGAACCAGAACAGATACAGCAGAAACAAGGGGGCAGGAACACCGTAGACATTGAGCCGCCGAGAAGCATTGCGCCAATAGCCTGGTAGCAAAGGCTCCAGCTCGTCATTCATGGGTATGACCTCGCTCCAGTTCACGCAACTGGTGACCGGTCAGGGCGACGGCCAGCTCGCTGCGAGCGATGCTGCCTTGCAAGTACAGCCGCCAGGCATGATCGGCAATGCGCCGTTGCTCAGTTCGAATAATGCCGTCAATGTGCTGGCCCCATTTGATGTAAGGCATTTGCGTCAACTGTTCCCGCAAGGGATCGTCAAAGATAATGTACTCACGCACAGCCTGTCGTTTGCCATCGGTGGTTCTCAGCAACTTCTGCACCACGATGTACTGCAGTACCCCCAGCATGTCGTGCGCGATAGCTTCGCGGATCTCGGCCTGGAACAGGTTCAGGCAGCGAGGAATGGCCTCCCCCGGAGAATGAATGTGCAGTGTCGATAAGCACAGATGGCCAAGCTGCCCCGCCTGTATACCGGCCTCCACGGTTTCCCGATCACGCATTTCCCCGACGCCAATAACCGACGGTGCTCGCCGAAGGTCTGCACGGATACCTTCGGCAAAATTGGCCACATCCCGCCGGATTTGCAGCTGGGTCGCTGGCAAAATATCTCCACTCTTACCCAGAACAAATTCTATCGGATCTTCGGTCGTCGTCACTTTGCGGTCAGGGTCATGGTCGATACAGTGCCGATAAACCGACGCCAGGAAGGTACTTTTTCCGGAGCCGGTTTCGCCGCCAATGAAGGCTAATCCTTTATGAGGCAGAACAACGCTGCGTAGATCATCCTCGATACCCAACGAATCCAAGTCGGGGATTGCGGTCGGGATAATTCGCATGGTCAGTGCAATGGTCGTATCAAGCCGTCCCGCCGTTGCCTGAACGAAATTACAACGGAATCGCAACCGTTCGCCACGATCCAGACCGTAACGCTGGTACATATCGCCATCGAGCTGCAGCGCTCTGTCCACTGGATGCCCCCCACCGGCCGTTGCCCGGACCTCAGGCTCAAAGACCTCGTCAATCAGTTTGGACAAGGTATCGTCAGCCAGCACAAAGGTGCTGGCTCGTCGCAATCGACCGTGGTGGCTGACGACCAGGTGATTGCCGCCCTGGATATGGATATCACTGACATTCTGCTTGGCGCACCAGACAAAAAACGCTTTCAGCGCATTACCATCCAGCCCGTTATCAAAGGGGTAGGGAACAAAATCAGTAGATTCAGTCATGATCGCCCTCTCTTTGTATTACCGGCTTCCATTTCGTCTTGTCAGGCACAAATCCAGCATGCTCTTTGAGGCGACGAACCCTGTCCCCCGTAGTCAGCTTGCTACGATCGCCACTGACAGTTTGTTGCTGGTCGGTCACCACCGGAGAGGTGATATACCCCTGTTGCAACAAACGGGAGTAAACCAACATGCCGCGATAATCACGGGTCAGACGATTGAAATTGGCCTCCAACGTATGGTCAGCACTTTCCCGCCCTTCTTCCCACCCCTTTCGAACAGCAGCCTGCCACAGTGCTTTCTGCGCACCGTTAGCCGGAATCACTGCCGCCTCAGGCCCATCTACAGCCGAGGTAGACAAACCTGCGCTGAGCCAACTCCGCCAGGATGGCGGGTTGCTGACAAACCGCTCCGGGGCAAGAATTTCATACACATGCGTAGCGGTTCTTATCTGATTAGGGGTTATGTGGGCCACATCCTGAGCCTCACTGATCACCGGAGGAAGCCAACCTTGGCGGCTGATCAAAGTACGAAAGTCATATAAGGCATCCAGGTTTTTGGCGACGGCATCAAGTGTTTGCCGTAGCTCCCAGGCTCGCTGTGCTTTTCCGCCCCGAAACCCCAATGTGCGCCCAGCCTCTTCAAGCAGCTGACGCCGCGTTTCCGATACATCCGACGAGGACGGCTGTGAAGGGCTGAGGTAACTGCCCATATCTGGCGGTGCAGACTCTGAGGGGGGGTGTGCAGCTGCTGCCTGGCCGCACAGTACGCCATTGACGAAAAGCAGCGTCAGAATAGATTTTTTCATCTACGCCCCCTCGATTTCTCTGGTTGTGAAAAGGCCAGCGTGAGCTGACCAGGCAACTCATGCAGGGTGGCCCGCCAGGCAGTCTGGACTTCAATCATTCGCAACAGGTTTTGGTAAGTCACTCCGTTGACGTGCACATTGACTGGCAGCGGGAGCCGCACCCCCGTCCAGTTAAAGGTCATTCCACGCTGGCGGGCCAGATGAGAAAGCAACTCGACAGCATCGCCATCCCAGTCAACCGTGACGCGCTGCGAATGAGCATTGATAACAGGCGTAAAAAATGCATTTCGAACCTCATTAACAGCACCCGCCTCCCAGAGCGTAACGTTATTATTTTGCACATTCTGGACAGCGGTTATCATTTGCGTTGATGGAGTTACAAGGGAAATCGGTTTGGAATTATGTGTGCATCCGCCGAGCAACAGCCCGATGGACACCACCAATAGAATTCTCATCAGATTGAGTTCCTGTGGAAATAAAGCGGGAAGTGAACGTTATTGGTAGGCCAGTACCCAAAATTGCCCAGGGCTACACCCTCGTTCAGGCAAAGGATTTGAAACAATATTGTAGTTAGTGCCAGCGGGCACGGCGAAATTGATAGTTGTACTTTTTGCCCAACCAATATTATTATTCATACTTGTTGCCACAGTTAAATTATTAACATTTGCGACTAGTGCATAAGTATTTTCACATGCACCGTCATCAACCGCCAAACCAAACTTCGTAGATTGTCCACCCATCGCCGTGATCCACATCGTTGTACTTCCTGTATTACTTCCTGAAAAATTACCGACGTGATACCCCAATTGCTGGTAGGAACCGTTACTTTTCCCTGCGCCTTTCCATACGCCATTCTGACAGAATAAAAGAGCACCATCAGCGGCCCGCCCAACTAAACCATTTGGGCTACACCCCCAGCCTTCATTTGCCGTACCATCCAGTTGCAGATATTCACCGACAGATGCCCTCCCATCAGCACGAACTGTCCCGCCTTTCAGTTGGCCACCGGTATAAATGCCTTTATTGTTTACCGACCTTATCCAGTCGTTGTCCTCCATATAAAGCCCACCGCCGTGGTCTTCATTGAGCCAACCTTTACCATGCTTGGTAATAAGCCAGCCGCTATTACTGCGGATATCCCCGTTAGCGGTCATATTATTCGCATTATTCACGTCATTGGCGCCCATATCAATTGCAGTATGCATCTTGTTAAGGTCGGGACGGCCGTTAACTTTGAAACGATACAAGCGATCGCTTTCTTCTGCCCCACCGGCCAATACATCAGACGTCAGGTAGGCCACCAGGTGACCACTCTGCCCACTGAGCCCCAGACTAGAGAGGTTGACTTGCCAGCCACTGCCGGCACCGTTAGCAATATTGGCGGGATAGATATATCCCCCAAGGCCAGAGGTGTTCTGGGCGATATACCGCTGCCCCTTGAATGCAATGTCCTGACCGCCGGCTGTCAACACAAAGGCAACCAGTTTGTCGGTCTGCGTGGGATTGCGCGTCACGGCGAGGATATAGGTCTGGGTATTATTGTTGGTCAGTGAAAAACCCGGCGGTAAATACCCTTTATCCCGTAGGGTCTGCCCCGTTACCGTGACGTTACCGCCCCCTTTGACCTGGTTCAGTAACGTGTCGTAGTTATCTTTAACGTATCGGCGTGCACTCTGGCTCACCGTGCTCAGGTGTGTGGCAGTCACGACCCAGGTTTGTTCCTCCATATAGTCAGAATATTTTTCCAGCCCAATGGGGGCGGCAATCAGCACGATCGCCAGCACGATGGCCATTGAGATGAGCGATAGGCCCCGGTTGATACGAGGGTTGGCAGCGTCAACAGTCATAAGGCACCCGATAGAGTCAGTTGAGGGAAGCATCCGGCCAGCCCCGCCAGTAAGGCGAACAGCCAGGGTGCATAAGGTTGGGCGTTTCTTCGCGTCAGCAGCGCACCGACGATAAACAGCAAGAAGGCACATCCGCTCAGCACGCTGGCCAACTGCCAGGGAAACCAGGCACACAGCGCGGCGATCAGATGAACATCGCCCAGGCCAAACCCTTCTTTACCTCGCAGGCGTTTGGCACCGTAGTGAAAGGCATAGAGGAACATAAACATGCCGATACTGCCTGTGAGCGCCGCCGTTGGGGTGAGCGAGCTCCCAGGCAGAAAGGTAAACAGCAGACCTGTCAGCCAGAATCCGGAGGTATAACGCAGCGGTAGCCAGTAATTGCGCATATCAAGCAGCACCATGGGGATCCCCCACGCCAACAGCCCCAGAATTTTGACAGTGCCTAACCAGGAAGCCCCCGCGAGTGCTGTCGTTGCGATCAGGACTGTGCCGGTACCGGCGAAAACGAGGGTGACGCCCCTGATCTGCAGCCGAGTGAGTGGCGGGCCATCATGCTCAAGCAAGAATTGTTTCGCCCGATGAACCAACGGTTGGGCACCCATGAACAGAGCGGCGCTGGCCAGGGCTATCAGTAGCGAGAACTTCAGGACATACGGGGCCATCATGCGGCACCGCCCCTGAGCTTCGTGTACATCGCATAGATCTTACGCGCATAAATCATACGCCGTGGACCGTTGTCATCAGCAAACCCGGCATTGTAGGAACCGAGGCATTGCCAATTGACGCCGCATTGTTTGAGGTGTTTAGCCAGTATCCAGGCACCGATTTGGACATTGAGGCACGGGTTGTTCAGCAAGTCTTGCTCATTGCTCAAGATCCCCAGGGACCGCAGCGCCGGAATATGGCGGTCATTGATCTGCATCAGCCCAAAGTCGCGGCTTGTGATCCGCCCTTTTTTATCGCGATTCTTACCGATAGCGTGAGGGTCAAGGCTGCTTTCGACGATGGCCATTGAACGCAGTAACAAGGGGTCTACTTTATAGCGGGCGCCCGCTTCGTTAAAACAGAACGCCTGCGCGGGCAACGAGAGCAATAACGCGCCGCCCAGAACCAGACAGGACAAGGCACGTTGAAAGGAAAACAACATAAGAATGCACTCCAGAAGGAAGCCGGCAACAGGACGTTACCGGCGGATGGGCATTAGGTGTTGCTGGTGAACGTGAGGGTGTTTTGACCTACAGAGCCTTTATCGGCAGTGCACTGTGCCCCAATGGCGCTGGCGGCGATCGCCCCGTTGGTAGACGTGCCGTTAACCAGGGTGGTCACAATACTCGGCGCCGCACTCAGCTTGGTCGCCAGGGTAATGCAGGCTTCCTGTGGAACTGCCGCGTAGGTCAGTGAGAAGGTCGACTTCTGCCCGCCTGCCGTCGAAACGGGTTGTACGGTGACCGCCCCCCCCCACAAGTTTTGAAGCTTGGCACTGCCGGAGGATTTGGTACCAACAACCGTCATGTTGGCTGGCGCACCGCCAAACTGGATAAGCGCACCGGTCATGGCATCTGCAGCAGCAAAATTATAGATACCGGACGTTTTCAACATGGTGCGGGTATTGGTCATCAGCTCCGCAGCATTACTGTACTCCGTGCTGGCGTCGTTACGGTTAAACAAACTGCCCCCCTGGGTAATGGCGATAGCCAATACGGCAAGGGCAAGAACAAAATAGATGACCGCTTCAAACAGGGTAATTGCCCCACGGTTGACAGCCGAGTGAGGAGTGTGTGTCAGTTCCATTATTGTTTCCTTCAGATTTTGATGAGAGTGAACGCCTTAATGCGCACCCACGAGGTCGTTGAGGTTTTGTGTGGCCAGGAGGATCAGGATCATGTAGCCAGCGTTGGTGCTCAATGCGATGTAAGAAAGCAAAGATGCCGTCCGCTTGATCCGGGCTACGGTTTGCACAAGCCAGGCCCGTGCAAAATTTTCAATAATCATTTCAGCGTTATCGCCATCGGTGAGCAGGACCAGTTTGTCGATAGCACGTGGGGAGGGAAATCCGTAGCCGGCATTGCGTAATGCCAGCCCCAGGTGGTCACCTTGTTTAACCTGACGCTGGGTTGCGGCCAATCGCTCATACAACCAGGGCGGTGCATAGCGGCTCAGCATCTCGATGGCGTCTTCCGTCTTCACCTGTGCACGCATCAGCGCACTGAAGTTCAGCAGGAAGCCCACGCCGAGCACGTCGCGATACACGTTCCAGGGCAATAAACGGTCCAAAACATGCTGTCGTATTTTCCCAATCAAATTTGGCATTGACCAAACAATGAACCCGATTAACAAGATCACCAGCCCACTGAGAACCAAGGCATTATTGACAAAGAATTCTGAGATGGCACTGAGCCACCACAACCCACCTGCCCAGTGTTCTCGGGAGGATAATGACGCCAGGCGAGGCAGAAAATAAACAGTTACCATCTTCATCATGGCGAACGTGGTTGCCAGCAGCAGCGTCGGATAAGCCAGGGTGGAAACCAACGCTGATTTCATATCCGACATCCCCTGCACCACGGTGATCGCCCGGTATAAGGCGGCAGCCAGGTTACCATCTTGAACACCGGAACTGAGGATGGCGGCCTCTTGTCGGGGTACCCAGGATGCCAACCCCTGATCGACTGATTTGCCCTGACGCAATGCGCTGAGCATATCTTCCAGGCAATAGACCACAGGGGGGCGCTTGTGCCCGTAGCTCCCAATCATCGAATTGATGGCTTTTTCTACTTTAAGGTTATTGTCGAGCAGGAAAGCCAGGTCCTCGTAGAGCGTCAGGCGGTCAGCGGTGGAGAAGGTCTTTTGCGCCAACCAGCGGCCTAGCCCCTCATTCATTTTTTCCGATGACGGCACGTTGCTCCGCAGTGCCGTCAGACGTTCGCGCCAGCGGGAAATCATGATGTGACCTCCGGGGCGAGCAAGGTCAGGCTGTCTTCGTCAAGCGGGCTGATGTAATCCGCATCAATCGGGTCGACCAGTCCTTCGTTGAGGTAACGAAGCAGGTGTTGACCGCGAGTTATGCCGCCCAACGCGTTCACCCAATAACTGCGCGCGGCCAGCTTGCCCTTATGGCGAAACAGCTCCATGAATCGGGCATCGGGACGAATAACTTCAGCAATGACACGCCGGCCAGTTACGCCCTTATAACAATGCTCACATCCCTCCGGATGGCGAAAGGCCAGTTTCTCCACGTGGCAAAAACGCTCAAGCAACGCTTTCTTCTCTTCTTCCAGGCTGTCGCTGACCGCACGCCAGCTTTTCTTGCAGTGCGGGCACAGCAGCTGCACCAGGCGTTGAGCGATTAACCCGATCATGACTTGCGGATCGGCCACCTGACCCATTGGGATACCCAACGTGTCGGTCAGGCGGTCAAGAATGCCGACAGCGTCATTGGCATGCAGCGTAGTTTTCACCAGGTGGCCGGACTTGGCCGCCGTCAGCGCTGATTTAACCGAGTTGGCATCACGAATTTCACCCACGACCATGGCATCAGGGTCCAGGCGCAACGCTGCAGAAATAGACCGAACCCAGGCACGACTAACCGCATCCGGATCGTTTTTATCAGCAATGATGGGGGTTTGTACGGCCCCGAGGATAAGCCCCTCCGGCGGATCTTCCAGTGTCATCAGGCGCTTTCGGTGGCAGGTTTTAGACAGGTACATGTCGCTTAACGTGCGCAGAGTGGTACTTTTGCCGGAGCCGGTCGGACCGGACAGGATGATGACGCCCTCGGGACGGCCCAGCATGCGGCGAATAAGCGTTTGCTGCTCGGGTAAATAGCCCAGTTGGTCCAGCGTGGGCGGGGCTATTCCTTCATCAGGCAAAATGCGCATCACGACATACAGCCCAAACTCTGCCGGTGTGTGCGCATAGCGAGCACCGAAGAGTTCAAGGCCTTGCAGGAACTCTTTGCGCACCCGCCCATCCTGGGCGCGATTGGGGTTAAAGCTTTTCTCGGCCACATCGCACATCGACATCACAATCGTCGACGCCAGCGTCATTCCTTCGGCGCGATCCAGTTGAATCACGGTTTCGAGGTCGCCATGCACGCGAAATTGCACCACGGTCACATTATTCATCCCGATCAGCAGATGAATATCGCTGGCCCCTTTCTTCTTGGCTTCCCGAAAAAAACCGATGATTTTCGCCTGTTGAGCGGAGTAATCGTTAGCATCGGGGTTGTCTGTGACCTGGCTTTGTTGCAATGCTTTCAGTTTGTCGAGCTGGACCCGCTTGACCTGCAGCCTGGGGTATTGCTTAAACGCGCCAGCAATCTCTGACGTGACGGCCAGACTGTTATTGTGCGCGTCAGACACATACAAGGTCGGGGCGTCAGAATTGGCCAGATCTAAATGGATATAGGTTGAACCACGTTTCTCATACATATTGGTTACCCCGCAAAGGAAAGAGACACCTGCGTTGAGTTCTTCCCGGAGACAACGACCTCATTGAGGTTGATCCGTTTAACAACGTATTCCGTACCCGGAATGCGATCCCCTGACTGCACCGTAACCTGGTTACCGTTGCTGAGTGCCAGCACGGCCGTGAAACCTTTCCCCGTGCCGGTGATCTCGACAATCTGTGGCGGAACGGCATCTTGCACTGCGCCCTTGACCTCCGTTTTGTTGTCCTGAGAAGGGGGCGCCGGGTTGAAGGGCTGATCCAGTGCACGGTCATAACCGTTCTTTTGCAGTTCATTCAACGCCTTTGCCCTGGCAAGCTGGGCCTCATACAGCACCGTCTCAGCCTGTATCGCTTCCAGTTGGCCAAGATTTAATGCGCGTCCCGCTTCCGCGCGCGTGAAGGTGGTTGGGAGGGGAATATCTGCTGACGTTGGCGGTTTTACTGACTGCTCAACCGAAGGCGAAGGTGCAGCAGAGGGAGCCGCCGGTATGTCAGCGACAGGCGCGGCGAAGACACCTGGTGCGGTTAGCACCAGGCACAACGCCCAGGGTGTTATTCCGGATTTAACGGTTGGCATACAGAAGTCCCTCAATGGTGTATTCCAGGCGATTGTTCTTGAGTGTCGTCGTGATACTGGACGCCCTTATCCCGCTGCTGTTGAAGCGCGTCGGCGCAAACAACCGATCAGGAGGAATGTCGGTAATGAACGTAAAGCTGTAGGTTCGCCATGGCAGGTTTTGTACATCGCCCTGTGCTAACTGCGTGCTTACGTCCATTTCGCTAAGGCGCAAACGGGCATTGATACGTTGGGCATAACTGGTCAGATGCTGAATTTGCTGGTTGCCCGGGAGCAGTGCTTCGGGGTGTTCTGGGAGAGAAAGCGACACGGGTAACGCAAAGGAAGCGTCATCCGCGCTGCCGGGAATATTAAACACCGGCTGAATGTCTGCGCCATAGAGTACGGGTAACCGCAAGGCAAAGTCCCCCACGGTGCCCCCGCTCGGCAAAGTGTAGTGCAGCGTGATCTTGCCGTGGGCATCGCACGTCGCCGTATTGAATACCCAGCCGGCAATAGAGATCTGCGCGTCTTTCCACACGTTACTGCAGGCGCTGAGCATCGGCGGGAATCGCGGTTGCGTTGCCCAGGGTTTCAGGTTGTCGGCCGGAGCCTGTTGCTCCAATTGTTGCCTGGCCAACAGCGCAGCCTGAGCAGCGGCAATACGCGCATCTTCTTGATGCGTCTGCCATGCCGAATAGCCCACATACCCTGCCCCCAGGGCCACCACCGCAATGCCCCACAGCCACAGTATCTGCGGATTATGGGTTTGGCTCAGACGCGCTCGTCGCAAACCGACCTTGTTGTCGATCAGCGTCGAGAGCGCCTTATCTTCGGCGTCTAGCTCGGGGAAGAAGCCGCTGGGGGCATATACCGTCCAACCCGCCGCGGGATCAGCGGTGATTTGCAGAAAATTGGACACGGCTATGCGTATCGCCGCCTCATCCCCCACGATATCGCCGAACGGTGACAACATGCCGTCGCTGACAGCCACGAACCAGTATTGCTCGTTGGGCAACGGGAAAACACCGTAGCAGGCCTCCGGTAATGCCGGCAGGACGGCTAACGCCATCGATGCCAGTGTATGTCGACCGCCTTTTCGGCGCGTTTTGTCCGTGAGGGTGACGGTGCCCAGCAGGGTGCCTTGTGCCTGACCGTCGCCGGTAGGTAATACCGCCCAATGCGTGGCATGAGCTTCTTTCGCGCGTAAGCGCATGCTACGGCGCCCACGTAGCGGCAGATATTGCCAATGCAATCCGGCAACCAGCCAGGTACGCCCATTCTGCAGCGTATAGGTAGTCTGTTGTTTCATGGCTTATCCCAAAATGACCGGCGTGATAAGAATGACCAGCATGGTTTTGTTGTTTTCACCGTTGGCACCGCCACCGAGTCCGAAGAAGCGGAAACTGCCGACGCCCTGGCGGTTGGCGGTATTATTGAGAGACTGATAACCACTGAGCACCAACGTCTGTCCAGATTGCATGATGACGCGCTGGGTAAAGGTCTTGAGGCGAGTCTTCATGAGTTCGACCGAGGTGTTGTCGCTGGTGAACGTGCGCATGGTCGGGTCATCCGACATATTGATCGCAAACTGCAGCTGCATTTTTGGCGACTGGGGCATCAGGAACGGCAGTACCGTCATGTTGAAGCCTGTGGTGATGGTCGACTTGGTGATACTGCTCGATGAACCGACGTTCGCCGTGTTCTCTGTCGTGACGTTCGAGGCATAGTCCTGTTGCAGCGCAACCTGGATGGGCACCGCTGACAGGTTGGTCGTCATGCTCGAGGCTTCTGTCATCACGCTGACGTTCGCCTGCTCGGACAGGGCTTTGATAAAGGCCTTGGTGCCCGCCCCTTTGCCGTCCAGTATGGAAATACCGCCATTCAGGGCATCGGATGAACCGCCGGTGAACGCATTGGTCAGAGACAATCCGACGCTGCCACTGTTGAAAACGGCGTTCCAGTCAATGCCGTACTGGTCCTGCGTACGTTTCTCTACGCTGTAGACCTGGACGTTGAGCACAACCTGTCGGTTGAGTTCTTTATTACGATCATCCAGATAGCGGCCTATCTGCTCAAGCACGCGCGGCGTATCCGTCACCGTCAGAACGCCGGCGGACAAATTCATGCGACCGGTGCCCGGTGTCAGCATCGACTTGATGGTATTGGTGACGTCCTCGTACAGACTGGACTTGATTTCCATCTCTGTCGCCTGCGAGGTATTGGAGTCGCCACTGAGCCCACCGCCGCTGCTGTCGCCCGTGGCCCCCATCGATGAGGTGGTGCCGCTCACTGTTTTGGAGCCAAAGCTCGCCTTACTGTCCATGAACATGACCGGGAACGTCCGGGTGTCGAGATAGAAAATGGAGATCCGGCCTTGCTCATAACGCCATGACAATCCCAGGCGAGTGGTGACATTGTCGAGCAAACCGCCCAATTCCCCCTGCCAGAACACGCCCCTGAGTGAAGTACCACCAGTAACGGCCGGTGCGGCTCGGACGGGTGAACCACCCAACGCAGCCAAAGGTACCATCCCATTCGGGTCGGGGGCGGGAACGGGGCCACTGAGTTGCTCTGTTTTGCCCCCTGTCGGCGCCAATATGGCCTGCGCATCGGGCGTCACCACCACGGGCAACTGGCAACGTTTACTGATAAAAGCGCTGACATCTGCCAGCGTGATGCTCCCAGGCCGATTGATGGCCACAGCACAAGGTGGCAGTAAGTTATTGCTGCCTGGCTGGGTATTTAACGGGTAAGGGTTGATCCATTGAGAGGTCAGATCACGTACCACAGACCCCTTTTTAAGTGCATGAAGATGCTTATCTGCCCGTTTTTCGTCCAGCGAGACCGTATTGTCGATCTTGTCGATGCGCTCAAGCGGCGCGCAACCGGACAGCAGCAAACACAATGTCGCCGCCAGCCCGGTTAGGGGGAGGTGTTTTTTCATAGAAAGCCTTGATAAGATTATGGAAACTGAAGTGCGTGACGTTTTTCGCTGAGGTTGGTGTTATTCGCTGATATTATGGTGGTCCGGTTAAAGGCCACGCCTGCCAGTGCTGACTCATGGTGGTGTTATGCCAGGGCAATATGTTCATTAAATAGGTACTTATGACGATCAATATCTCAACGATCCTTATCCCTTCTGTACAGTTGGTCGTTCCTGTCACTTTCTTTGCTTTATTTTGTTTTCTGGCTTACCTCTCTCGAAAACGTTTCACATCAGACGTTGGTTTTTTCCAAAAATATTATTGCTCCAGCCTCATATTTGTATTGATGGTGGTTACGTTTTTTTTGTCGACATGGTTAGGTGCCAGTTATTGGTTCCATTATACACGCATGGACATTGAGTTATTTCTTCTATTAATGTCACTGCTTAGCATACTGTCACTTCATTTACCTTTTGAAATTATGAGGTTTTATGTTTCATCAAAGTTGGACAATGTCTATTTTTTTCATGATTTTTAACTCGTTATCTGTTCATGTGGATGCGAGTTTCTTTCAGAAAAAAGAAACCAATGATAATGCCACCATAGAAAGCACAACAACTGAGGATGAGGAGGAAACGCTGCTTATTGAGAGGTTTGTATCACTGCTACTACCAGCGTTAACCCCAAGTGTTAAAGAAGTCACTATCGCTTCACATGTTATTGACCATAGGCGTAGAGAGAAAATGGTTAAAGCATTAATGAATTATGGGGCTGAAATAATTTTTGAAGGAAAGAGAAAGACACCGAGGAAAGAAATATTCAGTTTAAACCTTCAATACGGTGGCCTTCCGTTGAAGAACCCGTTTTCTCTGCAGAAAAGGAAAAATGGATTTAAAGTTCGCAAATATGGTTCGCTGATTACATTTAAGCCACCTCATTTCAGGCGGTGATTCTGATGTCGTGTAGAATCACTCTGCTGTGTTGGCTAAATGAATATAATCATGCCAATTAAAATGAAAACAACAAACCACAGAACGATGCGCCAGGATAATTCATGGAAGATGATGTCCAAGACCGTATGGGGGATATCCTCCAACTCCAATCGGCAGTAATGGATAGTGGTTGCCAGTGCCGCCAACGTCTGTGTGCTGGCCCCTGCACGGCGGGCTTTGACCTTCTCTCTCAGTGCGATGTGTATCAGGTACTCCAGTTCACGACGGGTCTTCCTATCCCCCATTTCGTCATAGTGAGAGGCCAGCAGGGTATCTATTGCGGACAACAATCTTGAGGGCTGGGGCAAGGGTAATGCAGCGACACGTGCCCGCAAGACCCGTAGACGCAGCACCTGTTCCTCCTCCTCGATATATTCCAACTCGAGAGCCTCGACCTCGTCGTCCAAATCGTTAAGGGTGCGGCCTCCCGATGACGCCGGGCGGTATTTTCTTCCACATCGCGTGATAATGGATACGGTTGAGTTCATCAAAAGGCTCCAGTTGGAGGTGAGTATTGTTGGTCATTGGTGATAAGGGGGTTAATTGAGGTACACCAGACTGCCGTCAGCAATGCTGTCCGGTACATTAACCTGCATGTCATTACCAAAGCTGTCGATCAGACGTCTTCCGACGACCTTTCCAACCAGCGCTGAATGCCGGCTCTGTGCCAACAACGCGGTCATCAACCCAGGTTGGTCCGGCTGGTAGACATACACTCGGTCAGCTTGCAGCACATTGTGTAATTCAGGTAGGGATGACCAGCCGAAGGCGCTGTCGGGGATCACACCGTCTTTTTGCGAAGGGTTGTTATAGCGCCAGTCATTGATGTCATTGATGTAACGAACGGTTTGAATCGCGCGCTGACTCAGCGTGCTGTCCTGCAGCTGCGCAGCTGTTTGATCATGGGGTGATATGTTGACCCATACCAGAAGTCCCAGAAACACCGAAAGTAACCAGTAAATCATCGAAGAACTCCCCAGATCACACAGGCCCAGATCACCGAGCAGAATATCCACACGGCAAGATTTGCTCTTCCGCGATAACTCATCGGAATGCCTCCCAAAATTGAGATTGCTGAGAATAGCCACGAGTCGTTAAATCAAGCGACGGGTTATCAGTGGATCTCTTTGTCATCCACCGAAATCACACACTGTGCCTGACGAACACCGGCATACAGCGGCACCTGCGCCGTACCGTACAAGGTGAACAGACTGTTCAACGCATCACGGAAATTCCCGTCAAACTGGAGCGGTGCATCAATACGGTAATTTGCTGATGTCAGCCAGGCTACAGTCCAGTTAGCCACACCTGGAGTAGAGCACTTCTCAGCGGCGGCCCAACTGAACAGGGTATCTTTCAGCGTGCTACCCGCTTCAATCCTCCAGACTTTCGGCTTAATAATCGTCTTGGGTAACGTCACCGATGCTGTGGGTTTAACCGCTGCTGCCGGGGTCGACGTTGTCGTCGACTGGCTACCACCAAATGGATTACGACCAGAACTCACCGCGTCCTTTTTATTGGTGATAGCTGGGGTTGTAGACGGAGATACCGATACGGTGTTAGGCGTTTTTGCTGCTACTGCTCCAGGGGTAAACTCGACAGACTTGGCCGCGACGGAAATCCGTTGTGCCTGCCAATCGATCAACCCCACCTTCCCCTGCTGCTGCAGCACTTCATCCAGTACAAACGGCCACTGATCGTTACCACGCCATTGCAACGATATCCGTGCATCGGGTTTAAGCTCTTGAGAGAAAGAAACTTGCCATCCAGCTGGAGTAATCTGACGCATAGCTTGTCGAAGCGTTGTAGCGTTTCCCGCTCTTGCAAGCGCCAAACTGGCCGGCCGTTCTCCGAGATAGCGGATGGCCTGTAAAGTAGGCACCGGCTGGCCTGCCAACGCTTTAGGCTGAATAGTATCTGGCCGGCGATGCGACGGTGTAGCTGCCGCTGGCTCTGTCTCACGAGCGGCCGGAGCAGGTTTCAAACGAATTCTGCTAGCCTGAGCCAGATCCGCTTGAGCCTGCTGGATAATCGGTATTTGCTCCTGTATCAATGATGTCACAAATTCTTGTGCCGGAACGCGCGGTGGTGCAGGGGTGCTGATAGCACACCCACTTAACACCACCGGCGCCAGGGCAACGGGGAGGAATATTTTCAATAGAGTCACCTCAATTACGCCGTGGGATTAGGTGAAAAAGTCAGACGACAAGCTGAATAACAATGGAAGTGGCTACCACTCGGCAGACTTGCGACAAAGAATGTCTGAACACGCGACTGCGCGTTCACAGGGTCTAGAGCGGGAAATTGGGGGGGCGGTTTTTACTTCTAGGGATACCGGTCTGTGCTTTTTCTTTACCTGCACTTTTGTTTTACCTAAATAAAATAATGTGTCGCGCCTAACTCGCTTACGCTTTCTATTTACTTTACTTATATCAGGTTCAACAAGTGTAAATGGCTCGGATAAATTACATACATACTTTTGCAGTGCGTTTGATTTTCCTTTTGCCATCAACATCTCCTTATCTGAATATCAACAACAGTTCGGGCAAGCCCACTCGTTCGAATGGACTTGCACAAATCTCTTTTGCGTCAGCATCCCTGCCCTGCCAGTGTTGCCCGTTCACGCCCAGTGTTCCCGCTTTCACGGGTGGTGCTAATCTTCTCTACAGGCAGGTCTCCCCCATAGATATATTGCATTTTTTGCATAAGGGTCTAAACAGTTACAGAATGCTGTCCGACTTTCCAAAATTGTTAAATAGCGGACACCACCCGTATAAATAAGGCCACAGGCACCCCACCCCAACGGGTGAATTATTAGTTCGTGGAAATAACTCACGGGCTAATACCCAAAAATCGCTAGACTCCAGGTAAAAGAAACCCCTACGGATTAACGCAATGTCTTTTTATTATTACTTAAACAAACTAAAAATAGAGTTTCCTGGTGTTGGATCTCTATGTAATGCTACTTGGATTCATCGGAAAGAAAACGGCGACCAGGCACTGCAATATCAGTCACTGTTTTTAGATGATCAGTCAACCGTATTGATGCCTCTTTAACCTTGCTGCGACCAGACCGCTTTGCGGCCTGAGTTAGTAGCCGATTAACATCAGGAGTCATTTCAATAACAGTCTGGGCTGATTTCCACTGTGACTTATCTGTCATTTATTATAATTTCCTACTTCTTCTAAATAATTATGGCGAGAGTAATCCTTTCTCCTAAAATGCGAAACCCCCTTTAAAAGGGGGTTGACATAAGGTTTTTTACTGTGCTCTATAAATTCAGTTTAAATGAATTGAGTCAATGGCAGTCAATAGCTCAAGATTTAACTTGAGTTGAATCGCTGTTCCCATTGTGGATATCGACGTTAACTGCATTCTGTTACACGCCGCTTTAAGTGAGTCTTTGACCGTGTCCTCAGATACATCTCGAAGCTGTGCAATAGTTCCCACAGGAATTCCTGTCGAGTACATGTAAGCAGTGGCCAACTGAGTGAGTGTTAAAGCCGGAAAATACTTGTGTAATGCCTTAAATTGGCTAGGATCGATGGCAGCCATGGCAGCCTCCCGTATAGGTTGTTGTGGTTAGCTGGTTGTACAGGCCTTCAACCCTGTGCAATCAGCGCTTAACGCAATGATTTACATTAGTTATCTCTCTTTCCATTCAATTTACTGCCTGTTGAAGCTCTGTTTAAGGACGTGGTCCCCAATACGAATTCACTGTAGGTGTATCATCCTCGTAGTCATCGGCATGTTGTGAGGTAGCTGGGTCGTCATAACCCATCTCTGGTCGAACATGGCGGTGCTCCAGAATCTCTGAGCGGTCACGCTGCCAATTATCTGTTGGCCGAAACACCTCTTTTTCCTGCTGGTAATTCAGGCGACACCCTTCGAACAGCACTCGGTCAACGAAATCGTCATCACCCACGACCTCCACACGCTCGCCACTTTTCGTGCCGGCAATCTCTGCGGCCAACCGGTAATTTGCTGTATCGTCGTAATCCTCAAAACCGGGCTTAATTTCAACCTGGTCACCACGATCGACAACGCCAACAATCCCATCTCTTAGATATTCAACCGTACCATCTCGGCGCAAACACGTAGCATGAGTAGAGATATCGAGTACTGGTGAATCATCAGCGGTCCCAAATACCAACACGCTGTCTTTATGCTTATTAGGTGCAGACGCGTTAGCTTTACGTTTCTCACGGTAAGCCCAACCACGCAATTGGCTAACTGCAGCTACATCACCGGTAAGGGCTTCACGTTCTACCCAGGAACGGTAAGACAACGGACGATATTGTCCAGACTCAAACAGCGCCTTGCGCTCCTCGCGGATCTGAATTCTCAGCTCAGCCGTCGCCTTCATGCACTCGAACTCGGCCACCCGATACATCAGCTTGCGCAACAGGGGATCAGGATAACTGTGCCGAACATTACCTTTCATAGACTGATAGTGTGCGGCAATTTCCTGATGACGCGTCTTCACGTTCAAGTTTGGCTTGACCCATTTACCGCGATACTGTTGGTAACGCAATTTGAGATCATCACGTGCAGCAGCACGCTCTTCTCGACGCTCTTTTCTGGCCTCACGATCGCGTACATGAAATTCAGATTGGTAGCGGTTATATATCGCATAGCCCCCCTCTTCCAGGTCACCAGACTCGAAAGAAGGCGGGCCTTCAAACGGACCGAAGTAAGGTTCAAGTCTGGACTTTGCCAATGTAGAGTGAACATCAGATGCCTTGACCATCATGGTGTCTGGTCGTTCAAGATCGTATATGACCAACCCGCCTGACTGTTCACGCAACCCCAGACCATTTGCATGCATCAAGAGGTGAAAATAATTCCAGCTGGCCGTTTTGTTTTTAATAGCATCAGTTATCTGGGACCGTGTCTGACGAACAGCATAATGATACAGACTTTCCTTATCAGAAAAGATCTCCCGCTTGGCAGCACCTTGTGGAGCACTCTTAAAACACCAAGGGGCGCGATGCAAGGTGTTGTTATCACCCCACACCCAGCTACCATTATCTTGTTTGAAACCAAATCGCTTCTCCAGGACACGGCAACACTGTTGCAGCGTATCGGCATCATTCCACAAATTAGCCGCACGGTACGTTTCCGGATCCACTCGATTAACCGCGATATGACAGTGAATATTGTCGGTGTCACGGTGGATAGCGGTCACAAACTGGTGGTGCCCCATTCCCATCTTTTCCAGGCAATGACGCGCGCTGTCAAATACCTGAGCAGGTGTAGGCGTTTCATCCACTTGCCAGGATAAAATGAAATGATAGACAGGGTCTTTGCAGTGACGATTTTGTGCAGCAACAATATTCATTTCCGCTGCTGCAGTCTCCAGTGAAAAACAATTTGTTTCGCATTCAACGCCACCGACAATGACTTGCTCTCGTCCATCAGGAAAGCTCTCGATGACCTGCATGGGTGAGAATTCATCGCGACGCTCAACGTAGTCTACCAGGCGGTCAAAAATGGCCTGGCTGGAGCGGGAGGTGGGCTTTTCAATCTTTTCCGGCGTGATAACGTCATCAGGTTTTTTCTCGTCCCGCAGACTCAGGTAGCCAACCAGCTTCATGAAGCTGGTGCCGCCGTCGCGTCTTTTTGGGGGGATGATAACGTTCATGGTGCCCTTATTCGTGTGCCGGTACGAGATTCAAATCCAATGCAATGATGGCCTTTTTAACCTCGACCAACACATCCGAAAACTGCTTACTCAGCTCCTGAGTCATCTGGTCTTGCATCTGACTGTAGAGATGCTTTTGCAAGCCACCCAGGCGAAGAAGTTCATTCATCAACCGTGTATCGGTACGGGTCATGATCTTCCTGTTAAGCGCGGAACGGCGCAGTAACTCGGAGGTAGTAATCCCTGCTGCCTTGGCCTTGCCTTTGATGGCCTCCGCCTCTTCCTCGGTGCATCGAATTTGGATAAATGTCCCTTTCTGACGCGACTCGCTTTTCGACATAACTCAACCTCTAACGCTTAACTGGGGTGTCGGGGCGTAGCCCTGACCAGGTGTTTTTCATTATCGACTGCGTGCAGGCGGTAGTGACAAAACATTTCCTGTCCGTCATTTTACTACGTCTATCCTTCGAGATGCGAGCTATTTTTCGCCTGATCGGGCGTCAGTGAGGGGGCGGCTTGGCCTATCATGAGTGTTATGGTTTAATGTGCCTATATGGCATCGATGAAAATCAGAGGACGACATGGCAGGAACAAAATTTTATACCCAGGATCAACTAGAAGAAGCAAAGCTAGCTCTTGAATGCTTACCTGATTTGACTCCAAACAAAATCAGTAGATCAGAACTCTTAGACTCACTAAAAGAAAGCATCATCACCCTCGCTAAATCAAAAGGCTATACGGCCGCAGAAATCAAATCTGCATTGCAGGCTGTAAACATATCAGTAAGTGAAAAGGCAATATCGGATGTTATTCGTGCATCAAAATTTCCAGCAAAAAAACGGGGTAAGAGCACCGTGAAGCAGGAAACTAATCAAGCACAATGAAAATGGCGGGGATCCCCGCCATATTGATGGTTAAAGTGATTTAAGCTTTAATCTGATTTCACTTTGCAAGTTATCGTTAAAAAGTGAACCCAAGTTAACGTTGAACAACTCTCCCTTTTTGTAGGAATCCACATCAGCCCATACAGGAACCTCATTACCAAAAATTTCCCGACATTCAGTGAGTGCTTTCTCGATCAACTCATCACTGTAATGTCTGTCTAACGTAACGTAATTTACACCACCGTAAACAGCATTGAATGGACTTTCACTGTACTCGTAAACATCTTCCATGCTGTTGAAATATCCGCTCTTGAATTTACTTGTAATCTCTTCAACTTGTTCACAACGTGGACCATCTTCCCATCGTACTGACACAGAGTTATGGCTCGTTTTTTTGACCGAAAATCTTATCGTTGGGAAGTTCTTCTTAAGTAGAAATCGTATGTTCGATGATACCACTACGGCCACACTAGTATTGTTGCTATCAATCATCTTAAGATGAGAGAATTCAGGAAGAGTTTTTAGTCTTTTAACTTCAAAATTGAAGGCATCTTTAATAGAATTTTTTTCTTGCTTTTCCCTCAATTCTTCCTGTAAAGCAGAAAATAAAAGGTGATCCACTTCTCTCTGTGAACACACGTCATCGCTGATCTGCCACTGTACATCACGAAAAATACTGAGAGGTTTCTTTTCAATTTTCATAATTTAACTCCGTGATCAATAACGGGGCTATTGCCCCGAAAAATATTAAAAAATGGGAGTCAACGTACCGTAGCGTTTTAACGGCTGCATGATCTCATCATAAATCGCACCATCAGCCGTCACGAACACGACAAATTCGGTATCAAGACAACGCCAGTACCTTGAACTCAATGGCACAAATCGGTAATTGGTTGAACTCAAAGCGACAACCTGTACAGGCTCTTTTTCGGTCACTGAATAAATATCATAATGAACATTCTTGCAATGCTGCCCAAATCGAAAGGCCGCATCCCATTCACTGCTGGCATGACATATGTAGTTGCAGTTTCCTTGCATAACCCCATCGCTTGATGGAGCGTAAAAACGAACAACAAAACGCCCGAGTCGGCAAGTTTCAAAGTCATTGAGATCACATCTTTCGGAAGATTTTGGAGCAGCGGTGTTGACGTTTTGTGTGTTCATTCTGGTTTTCCTCTTGTCGGTGGTAAATCTATCTCTCGGTGAGTTCCGTCGCAGCAAAGGGCACAGGAGCAACGGCGAACGGCGCAATACCAGGGCGAGGACGAAAAGTTTTTTGACCGGAGGAAAGAAAAGTTTTTGGCGGCGGCGTAGCGATACCCTGGTATTGCGTTGGGTGACGGTGCTACCCCCTGCCCTCTGCGCCGGTACTTTCCGAGTGATGGTCAATGGCTGTAACGTGAGAATGAACACACCCGGCACGGCGGAACGGCGGGACGTATCTGACGGTGGCGCCGTTGGTGCCACCAGTGAAAGCGGCGCCGGCATCTGCCGGCAGCTAGCGCTTGCTGTTGATCTTGGCTCTCAGACCCTAGCCGGCCGGCCCGAAACCGAAGGGTTCGGCGAGACTTGTCAGCCGTGTGCGGCTGACTAGTCGAGTAGGGGTGATGGTCGGGCGCAGGCGACCGGCCACCGCAGGGAGCGCCAGCCCGTTGGGGGTGTTTTTCAAGCCTGGTGGAAAGAAAAATAGGCGTCAAAGAAGGGAAAAAACCAAATGACGACATTGAACTGATGGGCAAAAGACAGGACTGAATCAGACGAAGCAGGCAGGGCGCAGCTACAGCGGCTTTTACCGCCCTGCCGATTTATGACCGTTTGTGCCCCAACAGACTGGTACAGTGCTGGCCAGTTGGCACACGCCTGTCGAGATAGCGGCAAATGTGACAAAATGGCATATCACCATCATTTTCAAGATAATGGATTATATCGCCACGTCTCCCCATACTGTCTTTACGCCCTCCTGCTGGGGCAAAGTAGCGTGATCGGTCATATTTTCCAGGCAGGATTTCCCTGCCTGGCGTTAACTCACCCTGTTACAGGCGGGATGGCAACATGCCGGGGAACTGGCGCGCCACGATATCATTGATTTCATTGACCAGATCGGGACGCTTAAACACGATATGTCCCGTCCCTTTGGCAAAACCCTTGACGGTAAAATATTCAAGATCGCACAGCTCACTGATTTTATTACCCGTACGGAAAAAATCAGCGTACTTTTGACCTTCCCCCGCCCGGAAGTCCGGTACGTTTTTCCCATCCAGCAGATAGAACGGACGAGCCAGATCGTCCAGCAGTTGCTGCCCTTCCCATGTGAAACTGGAATGACCGTTACGCCATGTGTTGAGAAAGCGCTCCACGATGATTTTTTTCCCAAGGCGGCAAGGGCTGTTGCTTTTATAATCCCATGACAAGCTGCGAAAAACGTCGATCACTCCTTGCTCAAAGGTCGCTGCCTTATCTGCATTCAACTGCTTGAACGTCGCCAACACCGTATCAAACGTGACCTCCGGGCAGTCCTTGCTGTTCAGTTGGCGATCCCATTCATCCCGTTGTTTGCTACTCATCAGCGTGTACATGCCGGTATCACTCAGCAGTCGATCCCATACTTTCCTGTCGATCAGTTTGGCAACCGCATCACCGTATTTTTCCGGTTTTCCCAGCCAGTCCAACGCAAGTTTGACCACGTCGCTGAACCCACACAGATAGTCCTTGTTGGCTGCCTCTGCAAGCTGTTTAGCGGCAGCATGGATCTGCGCCATTCCCTCCATGAATAGCGCAATGCCGCCGTTGCGCTGCGCAATAATGCGGTCAATAGACACAGAAGGAATGATTTCACCCCCCAGGGAAGGATTAACGGTGATATCAGCGATCACGCCCATGTCCTCGTACGTCTGCTCTACGGTTGAAAATGTCATGTATTTCTCCTTGTCGAATCGGGGAAAACTGCCGCCCGGAAGGACGGCAGTCAGTGTTATCAGGCGTAGGCCCGTTTCAGTTCCAACGTGCGCAATACCTGCCCCAGCTCGCTGCCCCGCATGGGCGGAATGCGTACCGGCTGGCGCTTACGCTGGCATTTGGCTATATGTCGACCCAATGCACGCAGTTCAGGCTGAACCGCAGCAGCTTCGAGGCTGTCCCGCAGGATCCGGGTTTGCTTTTTTGGCGACGCGTTATTTGCCGCCAACTGCTTTACATACAAGGCGGTTGATGTAATGATTGAACCTTCGATAGTCATAATTTTTACTCCAATCGATTATTGAAAGCCGGGCTAGCTTTCCTAGGGATAGACCGGCACGAGAGAGCAGCGGAAACGCTGCTTTTTTCATTTACGGGCTTGCGCTTCCCGACTCAATGCCTCCTGTTGATCACGATGGATCACGGCAGGTTGCTGTTGTGCAACCGCCAGTAAAACGGCCTCAATGGCCGAGGCCAGTGCATAAGTATTGGGATAAAGGCTACCGCGTGGCAGGCGGCGATTTGTTACTTCATTCAGGACATACAGACATTCCTTCAATAGAACTGGCATATCTTTGTGACAAATAACGGACTGACTCACCCCACATCTTTCCGAGGGCTCCTGAGCGGCGGTGTTGACGTTCTGTGTGTTCATTCTGCTCTCCTGCCTGGTGGTTAATTCATCTCTCGTCGGGACCTTTCGCGGCAAAGGGCAAGGGAGCAACGACGAACGGGGGAGCGCAAGGGCGCCGCTTGCGGCGTGCATTTCACCCTTGCGAACACGCGGGCGGCGGTGCTACAAGCAGCCCTCCGCGCAAGGGGGCGCACGAGAGATGGCCACCGACATCGAGAGAGAATGAACACACCCGACACGGCGAAAGCCGGGGCGCCCTTGGCGTGTGTCGCCCTGGTGACACACAGTGAAAGCGGCGCCGGCAGCAGCCGGCTGCAAGCGCAGATATCGCGTGACGGATGGAAGCCCGAAAGGGGGGAGACGGCACAGCCGGCTCCCTGCGCAGCACGACAGCCGGCCCCGTCAGGGGCACGCCCGAACACCCTGCCAGCAAGGGTTATCCGCCAGCGGAAACATGAACAGTCAGCAGTGGATGAAGGCCAACACCATCAGGCTTCAACACCGCTGACGGGGCTGTATTATGCCCAGGCAAACATAACAACAAGTGATGTCAATTTGCAGGCGACAAAAATACCGCAGTGGCGAAGCCACCGCAGTGTGTTGTACGGTTTTAACGGCGTGCCAGGCGATTGGGGATGCGGGAGCGGTTATCCTCCCGAACAGCAGCGGGCAGACCGGCACTGAGCAGACTCACCTGTAACGTTGCTTCCCAAAATGGCATGGCTGCCCAGCTGTAGCGATCCAGTTCTGCCAAGCAGGGAAAGCGTGCTGTCCACGCCAGAACCCGCTCACTCAAGTCAGCCTCAGCGATGCCCTGCTGCTGACCACGTCTCAACCAGCTATCCAGCTCCCCCGGCGTGATGAAAGCCAGCTCGATTTCAGCTTGCGCCAACCGCACCTGATAACGTCGGCGCTTGTGCTGACGGATCTCTTTATCATGACGTTCCTCTCGGGCATGCTTTATCGCCAGCCGGTGTTCAAACCGCTGACGGCGACGGCGATCCACTGCCGGGAAAAGCGTATCACGCACATCACCGGGCAATGGGAAGTAACACTGCTCTCCCCGGCTGGCGATCAGAGTATCAAGTGCATCCAGATAGTCTTCCATGCGCGTGGAGCGACGACGATCGCCAGGACGATAGGTAATGTCAATCATGCGTATATCCTTGGCTGAAAGGGTGGCGCGTCCGGTCAGTTGTCGGAAAAAGGCGTGGGCATACGGGTACGCAGCCAGTCGCCTGCCCGTCTCACGGCGCGCTTCCACCTGAGCAATGGCAAACCAGACAGCCTGCCGATAAGGGTGCCACGGCACCAGAGTCAAATGGGTCGGGATCACAGGCAATGTCCTCCCATCCGCAGTGCAACTGCCAGTTTCTCCGGTCGCAAGAATCCCTGCCGGTAATACGCGGCAACCGTAGTCAGCACGCGATTAACGATCACCGGAGTATAGGTATCGTCCAGGTACAACCACGCCAGGGACTGACCGTCGTCAAAGGGAAGTATCATCGACCACCCCGGAACGTCAGCTCCCGCGCTGCACAGATACAAGGCCGTGGCCTCATCGCCTACCGGGCTTATTCGACATACGACCGGCACCCGCCCGCAAAACTCACAGCCTTCTTCAGCGTTGACCCGCCAGCCTTCCGGCACCGTCAACTGACTCAGTACGGCACAATTGAGCATCACTCGATACTCCCTGCCCTGCTCGCGGTACTGCTCCAGATCGAGCGGACTCATGCACATCAACTGCTCAAGGTTCAATTTTTTCATGATGTTATTGCCGCCCGAAGGGCGGCACCTCCGGTCAGGCAGCAACGTTATCAGGATGGGCAATATCGTCAGCAGCATCAACTTCATGGCGAGCGGGCAACAGGCATTCCGGCACCCATTCGGTTCCGGCCAATTCGTCCTCGGCCAGTTGCGCGGCGTCGCCCTTCTTCATCTTGAGCACCGAGGCCACCTGTGCCACCTTCCCGGCATCGACCAACGCATCGCTCATCTGTTCCTTGCTGATACGTCCGAAGTAGTTGGCCTTGGTCGGCTGCCACCAATCGCGCAGGTTGAAATCCAGCGCGTGCTCGAGCGGCGTCAGTTCCCCACCGACCTTGCCATCCTGCGTTGCCCAACACTGAACGCCGTCCAGCGACAAGCCGACGCAATAGGTCAGCAGCGCCAGCACCTCAGTCTGATCCCATGTCAGTAACCAAAAAAAGTCGTTCTGCCAGTCCTGCGGCAGTTTGGCTTCCCACTGCGCGTGTAACTCCCCAAGTTGACGGTCGGCGCGGCTCCCTTCTGCGACCGGTGATTTGGTGATCAGCTCCGAGCGCTTTGGGGTCAGGTCGGTTTTCAACAACGAACTGGCATACCGGGAGCTAAACACCTTGAGCGCCATCGAATGCGTGTGCAGCGCCAGCGCCACGGTCGGGTTCTGTACCAGTGCCCCCATCACCGCCAGCGTACGTTCAGCCGACAAACAGGTAATCAATGCCGCCGACAACCCCTTCTCTTTGGTTTCAGGCGCGGTTGTCCGGGTGGTCGCCGCACCGTCGCCGTTGTCATCGCCTTCCGGCGGGGTTTCCGATCCACTCGCTCGCAAGGAAACCCCGCGCTGGACAACAACCTCACCGTCACACAGAGAAACCACCACCCCGCCGGTACGGCGCACCGCTTGCGACCATGCCCGGGCGGTTGCCCGCTCGGTGATCCGTTCGATCTCGGCTTCCCCCTCATCACTTTCGGTCATCAGCGCCTCGGTGTTGGCGTCCTCAACCTCAAACTTGGCATCCAGCTCGGCAAGCCGAGTCTCAAGCCGGGCGATCTCGGCCTGCTCGTCGTCGGTGAAATCCGGCAGCGGATCAGCATGAATGCGGTACAGCTCGGCATCCTCGCCCCACGTTTTGAGGGGTGCAATCCGCCCTTCCGCCCAGCTCCAGCCCTCATCCGCCGCCACCGTCTGCGCCAATACATGCAGCTTTTCACGGGCGAGACGCTCCAGTAGCGCCGGTTCGCTCAAAAAACCTTCATCGGTAAAGAGGTCGAGGCGGAAACTGCCGCCAGCTGCTTCATAGGTTTCACGCCCGACAAACGCCAACTGACTGTTGTTCTTGGCTGACACCTCCCCTTCCAATGCGGCGTCTCGCAAATGGCGGGGTTCTTTTTTCCAGCCGACAGCGTTATTCCACACGTCACACTGGCGGCGGTGGTCATCGATCACCGACAGCGCCTGTAACTGGTCAAGGCTGATCGCGTCTTCGGCAAGCGCATCGAGCAGTGCCGGTGCCATCGTCGCCAGCCTCAGGCATTTTTGAACGTGCTTGGTGCTGAAGCCCAGCAGGCCGCCAATCTGCGCCGGTGTACGCCCTTCTGCCGACATTTCACGAAAAGCGAAGACCTGATCGGCCGGGTGCATCTGCTCGCGCTGACTGTTTTCCGTCAGGGAAATGATGCGCGCCATCTCCTTGCTGACGATCAGTACATCAACCGCGTAACCCGCATTAACGATGCCGTCCGGCGTCGTCTTGTCGGCGTCGTCTTCACGCCCCATCAACCACCGCAACGCCAGCGTACGCCGCTCACCGGCGGCCACGCCAAACTGTCCGTTCTCCATCTCGAACACGATCAGGTTCTGCAACAGCCCGACCGCGCGGATACTGGCGGCCAGCCCTTCGATCGATGCCTGTGAGGTTTTTTTCTTGCGCACGTTCAGGCCGTCCAGTTCCAACCGGCCGAGCGTGACGGTTTTGCGCACGGCTTTTGCCAGTGCCGCGTCGATATTTTCAGCGACGACGCTTTTCTTCGTCGCGGATTTGGCCGGGCGGGTTGCTTTGGCCGTGGCCGGTGCTTTAGACTCGATGTTAGACATAGTGGTCTCCTCGTAGTTATCACTTGTTGTGCCAGTCCCGAGGGCGTCAGGACTGACGGTGAGAAAGCAGCGGAAACGCTGCTTTTTTATCGCCTGAAACTCAGGCTCTAATGGGTCAAGGTCATCTGATCACTGGCCGCGACCGGCCAACCGTTAACGACCCAGACCGCAATGGTGTCGAAATCCCCAAAATCCGCGTAAACCTCCACCGCCCCTGCCGGAACAACCGGAGGCTCACTGGTGCCAGTCGAACGGCCACAAACCGCCTTCACGAAACAAAACAGGTCATACACTTGTGATACGGTCAGATCGCAGTTGGTCTGTGCTGATGCTGCTGTAGGCTTCGTTGTCGCGCCTTTGACGTTTTGTTGAGCCATGTTGAAATCCTCCGTGGGTTGAAAACTGATGCCGCTGTGAGTATTCGCCGTCGCAATAAAACTGATCCAGCACGGCGAGGAGCGGCGGCAAGGGGCGGAGACAAAAAGTTTTTAAGACCGGAGGGAGGAAAAAGTTTTTGACGGAGTTCATATACCCCTTGCCGTTTAAGCGAGGCGTTGTGCTGTTATCAGTTGCGGCGGGAAGGCTGACTGCGGCTAATGCAACCCGGCCGATTGAATAGGGATCAACCCGACACAACGGGCGCGACAGCGAACGTTGGGGCGGCCTTAAAGCGTGGACGGAACGACCGGCTACGCGGTTATCCCTGAGCGGCACGGCCTGTGGCCGCTGCAAGCGTGTCGTTGCGTCATGGGATGGACGCCCGCAGGGGGGCGACGGTGTGCCGGCGCCATGCGCAGCGCGACAGCCCGCCCGGACGCCCGATACCGGTATCCACTCAGTACAAAGCCCCATCACCAAAAATGCAGAAACAGGAAGCATCACTCTCCCAGGACGATAAACCGTCCTGCTCCATCCACCTAAACAGTCCCCCGCAAGGCCGCGAAAGAGGGCGGCGCAGCCGCCACCTTCGGTAGCCTGACGCCGAAGGCGGCTGGCAAGGTTTTTCCGCGCGGCAAAAGTACGCAGGGCAAGCAGGCCGCCGCTCTGACGGCCCTTTGTGGTGATAACCTAGGGATGTAACGCGGCCCGCAACGCCTCGATAGCACATTGTCCCCTGGATGTGTCTTCATCCCAACTTTCCGGGTCGTCTATATCTATAGTAATCGCGGCCAGTTCCAACACGGTTTCCAGTGCGCTGGCGCTCACCTCGACCTATCGAGTCCGGCTGCGACTATCGGCGATTTTCGTTATTGCATCCTGAATGTATTGTTGATTGATACCGTACCGCTGATAGTCTTCAATATCAGAGCAGCCAATGGTTTCCAGTATTGCCAGCACATCGCCGTCGTTAGGGTTCCACTCCTGTGCAAAGTAACGCACGGCGTGTGCGTCCCATATCAGCACGGTAATAGGTTCGTCGCTGCCATACTCACGGAATAATTCCGCACACACTTCTTTCACACTACCAAACATAATTCTGCCTCCTTCTTTATAAGGGGCGGCATAGCCGCCCGTATTCGAATCTCTGTCAGTCCAGCGCGCGGCAGATGTCGGCGCGTTCCGGGTGCGTCTCGATATAGCGCCAAAGCTGCTCTTCCCGCTGCATAAGCAGTTTCACCAGTCCGGCATTGCCCCGATCGTGATGCAACCAACAGCGGCGATTGATGGCCAGTGCCGTCAATACGATACCGGCCGCGTCACCGCTGAGGGTCTTGTCAAACCAGTTATCGGCGTTGATCAGGTGCACGCGATCGCTATCAGGTGCCATATAGCCGCCCCCCTCCGGTAAACGGATGAAGTGCCAAAACCCGCCGGTGTACTGCGGCAGATAGCGATCGGCGAGGGAATACACCTGCATCTCAGCGGGCAAAAAATCCTCACCAAATAGATCCGGCAGGAACGACAGGCGATCGGATTCACAGACTTGCAGCGTGACGGAATGACCATGTTGCATGGGACTACCTCCAGAGTTTCAGGGTTCGCGACACCGGCTGGTGCCGTACCCATTCGAAAGTCTGGCCTTGAGGGCGGGGCGCAAGGGCGACGCCAAAGACGCAGCGCAAAGCCGTTGTGGGCTGAATGCCCGCAACGGGTGCGAACGTGTGCCGGCGGCGGTTCATCTTCCCTTGCGGCACAACCGCGCCGGACTAGCGTTTGGGGACGGCACAGGCCGTCACTGCACCGAGGTCACAAAGGAAAAAGAGTTAGAAAGGTGTGGGCAGGCCCAGCCTGCACCCTTTGCGGCGCCGGCATCGCCGGCAAGGGCCGCGTGGCGGTTCAACGGACGCGTGGCGGTTCAACGGACGCGGGGCGTTCGATGCGCCCTGCGTC
>Ga0308156_1001141_pt1 | contig 35007 bp, 38 predicted proteins | sample PhyAR2_FD_201041 | JGI IMG/M metagenome (GOLD analysis project Ga0308156, IMG submission 201041) | Phyllosphere microbial communities from UC Gill Tract Community Farm, Albany, California, United States - DLSL A.R2 | ecosystem: Host-associated > Plants > Phyllosphere > Unclassified | place: USA... | reverse complement strand
CGGCCTCTCAGCCTGGAAAATACGACCGCTGAGGACTTCGACGAACAGTTTGCCGTAAATGTCAGGGCGCCCTTCTTTCTGGTCCAGCAACTTGCTCCGATGATGCCGCCAGGCGGCAGCATCGTGCTCACCTCTTCGCTGGCCGCTCGAACGACCGTAGGTGAGCTTTCCGCTTATGCAGCGTCCAAAGGCGCAATCTCAACCCTAGAGCGGTTTTCGATCAGTCTGCATCGTAGCCGCAGGCTGCGAAATAGTTGGCGCACTCCTGGGGCGAGTAGAGGTCGAGGATGCGACCGATGGCGTTCCAGAGGCCGTGGATGGTACGTTCGGCGGCCTTGCGCAGGTGGGCCTTCAGCTTGGAAAAAGCCTGCTCGATCGGGTTGAAGTCGGGGCTGTAGGGCGGGAGGAAGAGGAGCCTGGCGCCGGCGGCCTCGATGACGGCGCGCACGATGGGTGCCTTGTGACTCGACAGGTTGTCCATGATGACCACGTCACCTCGCCCGAGTTCTGGCACGAGGACGCGGGTGACATAGGTGAGGAACGCGTCGGCGTTCATTGGACCATCGAGCACCCAGGGCGCGACCATGCCGGTGCGGCGCAGGCCGGCGACGAAGGTGGTCGTCTTCCAGTGCCCGAAGGGTATACCGGCGCGTAGCCGCTCGCCACGTCGGCAGCGGCCATGGCGCCGCGCCATGTTCGTCGATGCCCAGGTTTCGTCGATGAAGACCAGCTTGTCGGGGTCGAGATCAAGCTGGCCCTCGAACCATTCCTCACGCTGCTTCAGGACGTCGGGGCGATCCTGCTCGGTCGCATGGCCGGTCTTTTTTTACGCGTGATCCCGTGGCGGGCGAAGAAACGCCACAAGGTCGCGATGCTGACGCTCACGCCGCGCTCCGCCAACATCGTCCTCAACTCCGCCAGCGTCGAATCGGGCTGCTGCTCGATCGCGGCCAGGATGAAGGCCGCATGGTCCTCGATCTTGGACGTTCGACGATCACCGCCCTGCGGCTTGGCTGCCGGCGTGCCATGCGTAAGCACCAACTGCCGCCAGCGGATCGCGCTCGCCGCACTGACGCCGAAGCGCTCCGCTGCCCGCCGGCAGGACACTCCGCTTTCAACAGCGGCCACGACACGGTCCCGCAGATCACGCGATAAAGCTCGACCCATCCATGCCGGCCTCCTTCGCCAGCACAGATCGTGAATCAGAAAACCACGGCCGTGTGAAGCCCCGCTGATTCAGCTCCGGCAAAAACCGCTCTAGTCATCCAACTGGCGGCGGAGCTTGGGAAGCAAGGCCTTCGGGTCAATGGCATTGCGCCTGGTATCGTCGCCACGGACATGTCCACCTTCATCGAAACGACGGAGGGCCATGATTTCACGCTCGGACTGCAATCCATCAAACGGATTGCAACAGCCGACGATATCGCCGCGGTGATCGCTTTCCTGACGAGCGACGCTGCCGGTTGGATCACGGGCGATGTCATCCACGTCGATGGTGGTTCCAAACTCTAGCCAGCCCTTTCCCGCCTCTCGATCCATGGCGAGAAACGTGATCGAGCCTGCGGGACTTCGCGAGTCGAATTGTCTCTGACTGAACCGACGGCGAGCAAGGTCGACCAAAACCAAACAAGGCGTGCGCGGGGTTCCCAATGGCCCGACGCTGCTGAACGGCATCCGCTTCTGCGCGAAGTGCGGCGGCGCGATGACCCTGCGCACAGGCAATGGTGATGGCGCGCAGTATAGCTATTCCACCTGCTCGACCAAGGCGCGGCAGGGCAAGACGGGCTGCGAAAGTCGCTCGATCCGCATGGACAAGCTCGACCATCTGGTCGCGGGCCATCTCGACCGGCGACAGGAACGGGCCGAGCGCCGCTGCGAGCATCTGGCAGACTTGAACCGGCGAATCACGGAAACCGATCAGCGCCTCAACCGGCTCTACGACGCGATAGAATCAGGCGTCGCAGCGCTGGACGACGTGGGACTGAAAGACCCGATCGCCAATCTGAAAGCGATCCGCGATCAGGCCACGGCCGATGCCGAGCGGATACGGATGGCACTCGACGGCTCCGGCGATCGGGCCGTGACGCCGGAGATGATCGACGCGCTTTCGCAAATCGCGCGCAGGAGCTTGCGGATCGAAGGCGGCGGCTATCAGCGAGATTACCTGCGCGTCTTCGCCCAGCGCGTCGAGGTCGCCGATGACGAGGTTCGCATTATGGGGAGAAAGTCGGACCTGCTTCAAACCCTCGTCACCGCCCCGAGCGTAGAAACGGCGGCGTTTGCGCTTCGCAGTTCTGTACTGAAATGGCGCGCCCGACAGGATTCGAAGCTGTGGCCTCTGCCTTCGGAGGGCGATGGAATGCGGGTAAATTTTCCTCACACTAAAGTGAAATCAACGACATGGCGCAGGACAAAAATACTCATCGCCCGTCTGGGCAGGGCGTGCGTAGCTTCTAGGTCGCTTCGTCCAACCAACCTTCGACCACAACGTTGAACTTATCGATAATATCGGCACGTCCGCACAAGCTTGGCGTCGTAATGTAACTATAGGTTTGCGTGACCGCGCGACGCAGTTCGTCGGCGTTGAGTTCCATAGCGAAGACGTTAATGAAATCGCGAATGTCTACGACAGCAATGTCGCGGCCATAGGGCGCAAGAAAGCGGATCATGTCGGCGGGTTCGGCAAGGTCGTCATCGCGGTTCACATTCGACGCGATAATGGTGTATTTTCGAAGGCTCGCACCATCCATCTTTTTGCGGAAGTCTCCCATGCGGTTCTTCCAATCCGGTCGAACCGTTACTTCGTAGGCGCGCACAAGGTCGCCGTTCAACAATTCCTCGATATCGCCCGCAGTCGTGTCGAAGCGGTCGGACGCATGGACGTGGTGCGTTAGAATGTCATAGCCGTAGCGTTGGCGGTGGACGAACAGCAGCGCGGCAATAAGGAATTGCTGAACGTTTCCTTCGGACGGAATAGCAATCAACGAATAAAACAACTTCCGCGCACGAGCGTAGGTCAAAACGTCATCCGCGACCGGCGGCAACGGCGCAATCACCTTCCGGCTTTCGGCAAATCTTGCGGCCATATAGTCAGCGCATAGCATCCGCTGTTCGGCATTCAGGCCAGCAAGCGCACGGGCAAAGCCGTCAAACCGCACGTCGTTCTGAAGGCGCGAATTGGTGACGTTGCCTTTCCAGCCAAGGTTTTCGCCGAAGGCTGTAATGGCGTTGTGAAGCGTTATGCTACGAAGGCCAAGTTGCGTCGCCAACCGCTTGTCGCCGTAGGTGCCGCGAATGCCCGTCGGGATCGAATTGCAGTTCCATGCCGAATCGACCGTCGCATAAAAGACAAAGAACAGCGATGCCAACCGAACGCTGTTGGACCCATGGCCAAGCTGGCCGTCCATCGCAGCGCGGGCTGCAGCATCGGGCAGCGCCGCCAACTTCTCGCCTGCAATGAAGGCATCCACCCTTTTAAGCGTAGCGTCGACCGCACATTCGACCAGAACATTGCGAGCCATTACGCCGCCACCAACAGCGGTAACGTCGCTTCCGGCTGATAGTGGGTCGTCGGACAAATCGCCGCCCCTTCAAGCTGGCGACGAAGCGCGCTGCCAAGCGCGTGACCAAGCATCGGCGGAACCGCGTCGCCGACTTGCGTATATTGCGATGACCGTGAACCGGCGAACTGCATGTCAGCGGGGAAGGTTTGAATAAGGGCCGATTCTTCCAACGTCATGCGCCGCGCGCCGGGAACAGCGCCTTCGCGCGGCGCACCGCCTGCCATCAAGTGCGCCGAATAGTCGGGTGCAATGTCCATCGTATCGATCCAATGCGTCTTATATCCGCCCGCCGAAGCCAACAGCGTATGGCACGGCGCAGACAGATCGATAGGGCGACCGCCGCCGTTATAGACGTGACCCGCGTAGGGGCTTCGGCGCGGGTCGGGAAATTTTGCATAAATGACCGGGCAGTCGGGCGGTTCGCCTAGCGGTGACGCCTTGTCGATCACGCTGCCCGATGCGACGTGCGGAATGTGGGCATCCGGTCCATGCGTTGGCTTCGGAAACCAAAACATCCCCTTCTTCATACCCACAATAATGAGCCGGCGACGCTTTTGCGGAACGCCGTAGTCCGCCGCTGAAACCACGTTCCACGATACGTTGAAGCCTAGCGCCTCAAATTCGTTCAGCAGTTCGGCCAAGTATTGGACTCGGTTGCGAGTCGCCAGCCCCGGCACGTTTTCTGCCAGGAATGCGGCGGGTCGCACTTCCTTCAACACACGCATGAATTCGGGGAACATGTTGCGAGCGTCGGCGGTGCCTTTCCGCAAGCCGCCTGTCGAAAAGGGCTGGCACGGTGGACCGCCGAAAACGACGTCCACCAACCCGCGATAACGTTCGAACGAAATGCAGCGAATGTCGGAACGATAATGTTCAGCGTCTGGCGTGTGGGCATCATACGTGGCCACCGCGTCCTTGCTTTTATCGACACATGCGACGGGTTTGATACCCGCACGCTTCATTCCTAGCGACAATCCGCCCGGTCCAGAAAAAAGGTCGAGTGCTTTCATAGGTCGATACATGCGACGCCACTATGGCGAAGGCAAGTTTGTTCCCGTTTAGTTTCGTGGAAAGCTACGCCGACCGACTCGACGGGCTAGGATTGCCAGCTTTGCAGTGAGTACTACCCATGATTCACCCGCGCTAAATATCATCGCGGAAAATAATGGAAAAGCTGGCGCACCCGACAGGATTCGAACCTGTGGCCTCTGCCTTCGGAGGGCAGCGCTCTATCCAGCTGAGCTACGGGTGCGTGGGCTGGCCGACTAGCATCGCGGGGCACCCCGCGCCAGTCCTTTTTATGCGGCGGCTGCTTTTCCGTTCCTGGCAACAGGGGCCGGGGTCTTGGGGCGATAGGCGCACAGGTCCTCGACCGGACAGCGCCAGCATTCGGGCCGCCTGGCCTTGCAGATATAGCGACCATGCAGGATCAGCCAGTGATGCGCATGGAGCCGGAATGGCGCGGGCGTCGCCTTGTCCAGCTTCAGCTCGACCGCCAGCACCGTCTTGCCCTTGGCCAGGCCGGTGCGGTTGCACACGCGGAAGATATGCGTGTCGACCGCGAAGGTCTCCTGCCCGAAGGCGGTGTTGAGCACCACATTGGCGGTCTTGCGCCCGACGCCGGGCAGGCGCTCGAGCGCGGCGCGATCCTCGGGCACTTCGCCGCCATAGTCGTCGACCAGCATCTGCGACAGGGCGATGACGTTCTTGGCCTTGGTGTTGAACAGGCCGATCGTCTTGATGTGCTGCTTGAGCCCCTCTTCGCCCAGCTCCAGCATCTTCTGCGGCGTATCGACCTCGGCGAACAGGGCGCGGGTCGCCTTGTTGACGCCGATATCGGTCGCCTGCGCCGACAGCGCGACCGCGACGACCAGTGTATAGGGGTTGCGATATTCCAGCTCGGTCTCGGGATGCGGGTTCGCCTCCGCCAGCCGGTGATAGAATTCGACGATATCGGCCTTCTTCATGGGCGTTACAGACCCAGCACGTCGCCCATGCGATAGCGACCCGGCGCCTGCCCCGCGAGCCACAGCGCGGCGCGCACGGCCCCGCGCGCGAAGATCGTCCGGTCCTGCGCGAAATGGCCGAGCGTCAGCCGCTCGCCCTCACCCGCGAAGATCACCTCATGGTCGCCGATCACCGAGCCGCCACGCAGCGCCGCCATGCCGATCGTACCCTCGGTCCGCGCACCGACCAGCCCGGCGCGGCCGTCGACGCGCAGTTCGGACAGGCTATGCCCCCGTCCCGCCGCCGCCGCCTCGCCCAGCAGCAAGGCGGTGCCCGAAGGCGCGTCGACCTTGTGCCGGTGGTGCATCTCGGTGATCTCGATATCCCAGTCGGTGCCCAGCCGCGCCGCCGCCTCGCGCACCAGATTGGCGAGCAGCGTGATGCCGAGCGAGGTGTTGCCGGTCTGGAGCACCGCGATCTCCGTCGCGGCGGCATCGATCGCGGCGTGCTGCGCGGGAGACAGGCCGGTGGTGCCGATCACGATAGGCGTGCGCGCCGCCCGCGCCGCCGCCAGATGCACGTCGAGCGCGCCCGCGATCGAGAAGTCGACCAGCACGTCCGCCGACTTGGCCAGCGCATCCGGATCGTCGCGCGAATCGCACCCGCCCGCCAGCGTCGCGCCCTCGCCCTCGATCAGGTCGGCGATGGCACGGCCCATGCGACCGGCGCTGCCATAGATACCGATGGCGGTCATGCGGGGGCCTTGGGCGACGGGAGGGTGCGGATAGTCATGCGCGGCTTCTTTACACAGGTTGCGGCCTGGGGAAACCGGCCACGATACGCGCCTGTCAACGATCCGTGGGCGATTCCGAGCCATCGCCGCGCCGCTCGCCGATGTCGATCCGGTTGCCGTCCGGGTCGGCCAGGACGAAGGCGCGCTGGCCATAATCCTTGTCCGCCAGCCGCTTGATGATCCGCGCACCTTGCGCCTCGCAATGGGCATAGAGCGCGGCCGCGTCGCTGACGAAGATGTGCATGACGTTGACCGTGGAGGGCCGGTGGTCCGCCTTGCGGCTGAGATGGATTTCCGCGTCGCCGTTCTTCAGCACCATGAAGCCGACCGGATCGCCATTCCGGAAGACGCACCGGAAGCCGAGCACATGGACGTAGAAGTCATGGGCTTGCCGAATGTCGCGAACCGCGACGCCCGGTGCCGCGCGGCCGAAAGTGATACCGTGAAGAGGTGAGTCCGCCATCATCATGTCCCTGTCGGGCAGAGGCGGCGGTGCGCTTGCCGGATATGGAGCGGTGTCCGGGCAGGATGGGTGCTTGGTTTATGCGGTCGAGTCAATGTGATGGGGGAGCCCGCTGCCGAACCAGTTAGCGCATTGCTTAAGCGTACAAGCAGGCGCTTGTCTCAAATTTGGCATAATATCTACCCCGGACTATTGCCGGTTCAGAAAACCACACCTTTACGATCGACAACTACCAATTTTAACATGCAAGCCTGCAGATAAATCGTTTTTAATTATATAATATCTCTTAATATTAGTTTGACGATTAAAAAATTCGATGCCTTGCAGGTATCCAATAAGTTAAAATCATGATCTTATGAAATTTCTGGACAAGCATCTGGCGCTACAAGGGTGAGAAGAGGAGGAAGCATGGGCAGAGGGTGGGATGAGCAACCTCGCGAGATCTTTGGGTTTGTCGACGAGGTCCACTTTAATAATCCGCTTGATGGCTACGCTAGGATAGTTCTGCACCTTGATTGCGTCGATCAGGAGGCATTGGTGGAATCCATCGGCGCAATGAGAGACGAAGGAAACTTGGCACTCGTTCGGGTTATCACGACGTTGCGAGCGCTCAACCGGCACTTCCAAATCTCTAAGTTGACGGAGGGTCAATGGATAGCTCTGAGGATTGAGCGGAAGCAAGGGATGCCGCGCGCCTGGGTGCTTCCGGCATCCCACGACTACAGGCTTGGTCGGCCAACCAACGTAGTTTCGATGAAAATTCTGCCTGATCACGATCCCTTGGTACATAAGCTCTCAACCGCCTGCCAGTTCATGCAGGCACCTCCGCAGCCCGTGGCCCTCGCGTCCGCATTTCAGCAGCATGCGAACAGTTTGTCGGGCAAAATCCAAATCCAAGCGCTGGACGTCGGCCAAGCCAGTTCAGCTGTTTTTCTCGTTGATGGCTTACCGATCGGTTTTTTTGATGTCGGCGCGCCGATCTGGTTCAATCAGAAGTCTATATCTTCGAGTTACAAGCCGCCTTTGGTCCGTAAGGGGTTCGTAATGCTGTCGCATTGGGATTTCGATCATATCGATCAGGCCCGGCGCTTCCCGCAATTACAGTCGCTGGACTGGTTCGCGCCCGACCAGCCCGTCGGACCAAACACCGTAAAATTGCAAGAAAAGATCGGCAGTCGACTGACGTTCGTTCATGGTAGTGCGACGTTCAATCGTCGCATTCACATAGCGCCCGGCACTAGCACTGACCCGAAGGATCGGAACGGAACTGGATATGCAATGAGGGTGGAGCAGGGCGCTGAAATCGCTCTGCTACTAGGTGACAGCGACTATAGTTATGTACAGACACACATGCTGGCAGGCGCGACAGCTCTGACCATTCCGCATCACGGCGGTCGTGGAAGTGTGCCTCACGCGCCAGCTGGGGGATCAGGCATCGCCATTGCGTCTTATGGCAATCCTAACAGCTACAAGCATCCGCACGAGCCGCATCTCGATGCCCACGCGAGCCTTGGATGGAATGTGGCTAGGACTGCCCATCATTCATCTTCAGGCACCCCCAGAGGCAATCGCTGGCTTCTATGAGCTAAGGCGCAGGACCGATAAGCTAAGACAACGATGCGCATTCCGGTGATTGTTTCGTACCTTAGTGGCGACACCATTCCCCAACTATTTCGAAGGAAGCCGTCCTATCCTATCCTCGCCCCCATGCACCCCATCCGCAACATCGTCATCCTCACCGGCGCCGGCGTCTCCGCCGAGTCCGGCATCGCCACCTTTCGTGGTCCCGGCGGGCTGTGGGAGGGGCACCGGGTCGAGGATGTCTGCACGCCCGAAGCGCTCGCCGCCGATCCGGACCTCGTTCACCGCTTCTACGACCTGCGGCGGGCGGCGCTGGCCGGTGTCGCGCCCAATGCGGCGCATGAGGCCTTGGCGCGGCTGGACCGGGAATGGCCGGGCGCGTTGCTGATCGTCACGCAGAATGTCGACGACCTGCACGAGCGGGCGGGGGCAGAGCGGATGCTGCATATGCATGGTGCGCTCAAGCAGGCGCTGTGCGCCGCCTGTGGAGAGCGGTTCGACTGGCCGGACGATCTGCCGCCCGGTACGCCCTGCCCCGCCTGCGCCGCGCCGCGCTTGCGGCCCGACATCGTGTTCTTCGGCGAGATTCCCTATCATATGGAGCGGATCGAGGCGGCGCTGGCCAAGGCCGATCTGTTCGTGTCGATCGGCACCTCGGGCGCGGTCTATCCGGCGGCCGGGTTCGTGCGGATGGCGAGCGCTTATGGCGCGGCGACGCTGGAGCTGAATCTCGATCGGTCGGAGGGGAGCGGCTGGTTCGATGAAAGCCGCCTCGGCCCGGCGGGGCAGTTGGTGCCCGAATGGGTGGAGCAGATGCTCAGCCGGTAACGGGAACGATGACCTCGCGCGCACGCGGCGTGAGCCGCTCGAGCGCCGGGTCCTGAAGGCCCCGCGCCGTCACCAGTACGCCAAAGGCACGCGGGTCGGGCTTGTTGAAGAGCAAAGGCTGGCCCAGGGCATCGGCGACCCCGGCCCCCGCCTCGGACGCGATCAGCGCGGCGGCGGCGATGTCCCACTCATTGCCCCAGCGCAGGGTCGCGACGAGATCGGCTTCGTCGGCGGCGACCATGGCGATGCGCAACGCGATCGAGTTGGGCTTGAACACCGCGACCAGATCGCGGTCCACCTTGGGCAGCGCATCGACGGGCACGCGCGCGCCGGGCATCTGGTCGCAATAGCCCGCGCTGAGTGCGCTGCCGTTGCGGGTCGCGCCATGCCCCGCCTGCGCCAGCCACAGCTCGCCGCGCGCGGGCGCGGCCAGTACGCCGATCACCGGCACACCGTCTTCGACCAGCGCCACCGACACCGCCCAGCCCTCACGTCCGCGGATATAGTCGCGGGTGCCGTCGATCGGATCGACCACCCAGACGCGCCGAGCCGCCAGCCGGTCGGGCTTGTCCGCCGTCTCCTCCGACAGCCAGCCCGCATCGGGGATGAGCGCCTGAAGCCGGGCATAGAGCATCCGGTCAACATCCAGATCGACCTCGCATACCGGGCTGCCCGGCGTCTTTTCCCATTGCCGGAAATCAGTGCGCCAGCGGGCGAGCGCCATCGCCGCCGCCTCGCGCGCCGCCGCCACGACAGCAGGGATCAGCTCAGCTGCTGGCAACCGTCATTCCATCGATGCGCAGCGTCGGCACATTGACGCCGTAGCGGAATTCCAGGTCGTTGGCCGGGGTCATGCCGAGGAACATATCCTTCAGATTGCCTGCCACGGTGAACTCCGCAACCGGCTCGGCGATCCGCCCGTTTACGATGCGAAAGCCCGCCGCACCCCGGCTATAGTCGCCGGTGACGGGGTTCACGCCGCTGCCGATCAGTTCGGTGACGTACACACCATCGGCGATGTCGGCGATCAGCGTGTCGACCGGCACGCGGCCCGCCGCCATGAACAGGTTGCTGGTCGACACGCCCGGCCCGCCGCCGGTGCCGCGTGCGGCATGGCCGGTCGGCTCCAGCCCCAGCTGCCGGGCCGAGGCCGAATCGAGCAGCCAGGTCTCCAGCACCCCGTCCTCGACGATGGCGGTCGGCGACACGGCCAGCCCCTCGCCATCGAACGGGCGCGAACGCAGGCCGTGCGGGCGGTGGGGATCGTCCTCGATCCGGATGCCCGCCGCCATCACCCGCTCGCCCAGACGGTCGAGCAGGAAGCTGGTCCGCCGCGTGATCGCCGCCCCCGCGATCGCCGAGACGAGATGGCCGACCAACGACGATCCCACGCGCGGGTCATAGACGACCGGCATCGCGCCGCTGGCCAGCTTGGCCGGATTGAGCCGCGCCACGGTCCGCTCGCCCGCGCGCGTGCCGATCGCCTCGGGGCTTTCGAGCAGGCGACGCAGGCGGGCGCCATGATGGGCATAGTCGCGCTGCATGTTCGCGCCCTCGCCCGCCACCACGCTGACCGACAGGCCGTATCCGGTGGCGGCATAGCCCGCCGCGAAGCCATGGCTGGTCGCCAGCGCCGAGACGACGCGCGAGGCGGAAGCCCCCGCCCCTTCCGAATTGGTCACGCCCGCCACGGCACGGGCGGCCTCCTCGGCCTCCAGCGCGGCGGCGCGCAACGCCTCGGGGGCGACCTCGCCGCCATCGTCCAGGTCGAGCATCGGCGGCGCACCGCGCAACAGCCGTTCTTCGGGCGCGAGCCCGGCCCAACGATCCTCGGGCGCCTCGCGCGCCATGGCGACCGCGCGCTCGACGGCGCGGTCCATCGCATCGCCCGACAGGTCCGAGGTCGAGACACTGGCCGAGCGCCGCCCGACAAACACGCGCAGGCCCAGGTCCTCGCTTTCCGACCGGCCGACATCCTCCAGGGCGCCCAAGCGTACGGATACTTCGAGCGCGGCGTCGGCGGCAAAGACCGCGTCGGCGGCGTCGGCTCCGGCGGCACGGGCGCGGGCAACGATATCGGCGGCCCGGTCGCGGGCCTGTTCGGGGGTCAGCATGGGTCAGGACTTAAGAGCGGTTGGGCGGGGATGCCAGTCCCTGTCGCATCGCCGTGGCGAGTTCCGCGCCCTCGCCTTCGCTTCGGCCGGTCGGAGACCGTCGCTGAACCGTCCGGCAATCGGGACGTTGATCCGCCATGTCCACCTCGCCGCCCTGCCGAAATCCCGTTTACCAGAAGGCCGTGCTTCGCCTGTCCGCCGGGCGCGCGGTCGAGCTGCGGCTGAAGCTGCACCTCACCCGTGGCGGATTGCTGGCGGTCGGCGGGCTCGTTTCGTCGATCCTGTTGTCGACGGCCGTGCTGGTCGGCGTCGCGACACGGCACCTGCCCCGTCGCGACCATCAATAGGAAGGATTACGCAGGCTTACGCCTTGCCCAGCATCTTTTCGGCGCTGGTCTTCACGAACTCGCCGATCGGCCCGGCCATCATCGACAGCATCATCGGGATCGCCACCGTGCCGCGAAGCGCGGTGTCGGCGATCTCCATATCGGCCTTCACCGTCTGGCCCATGGCGATGATGGTCAGGATCAGGCGATCCTCGGCAGGCCATTCGGACGACACCTGGCCGCCACCGGGAATTTTCGCTTCCAGCTTGGGGAGCCCCTGCTCGATCCGGCGCCGGGCTTCGGCATGACCCAGAGAGTGGGGGATGTCGAAATTGACCGATGCCATCAGGTGGGACTCTTTCTCATTCTGGAATGAGACTCGAGTGACCCGCTTTGCCATGGGGGTCAAGCGCTATGCGGCGAAATAATATACCACTCGCACATGCCGAATATGTCGGAGGATGGAGCGGGTAACGGGAATCGAACCCGTGTATTCAGCTTGGAAGGCTGCTGCACTACCATTGTGCTATACCCGCTCAGGTCCAGCGCCGCTGATCGACCCTAGCCGATTGGCGGGGATGGTGGAAGGGACTGGATTCGAACCAGTGTACGCTCACGCGGGCAGATTTACAGTCTGCTGCCTTTAACCACTCGGCCACCCTTCCGGGGTGTCACTCCATCGGAGCGAGGCGCGCCCAATGCCGAAGCTCGGCCGACCTGTCAACGCCGATTTGCACGATTTTTCGTCGGCCATGCCTGATCGGGTTGCTTGCATGTCGGGCAATCGGGACATAGCCTTTGACCCATTCAAGAGACACCGGGGGAAATATCATGATGCGCCCATCCTTGCTCGCCGCGGTCGCGGCGGCCGCGTTGTTGCCCGCCGCTATGGCGGGCGCGCAGGACCGTAACGCTGCCAACCGGCTGATCGACGAGGGCATGAACCACAGCCAGGTCATGCAGACCGTGCAGCATCTGACCGACGTGATCGGCCCGCGCATGACCAACAGCCCGGCGATGCGCACCGCGGAGGGCTGGACCGCGGAACAGTTCGCCAAATGGGGCCTGAAGAACGTCCATAAGGAAGGCTTCGCGTTCGGGCGCGGCTGGTCGATCGAGCGCGCCAGCGTGCGCATGGTGTCGCCCCGCCCGCTACAGCTGACCGCCATCCCCATCGCCTGGACGCCCGGCACGAACGGTGCGGTGACCGCCCCCGTCATCGTCGCGCCGATGAAGCGCGAACGCGACTTCGACAAGTGGCGCGGACAGCTGCGCGGCAAGATCGTCATGGTGTCGATGCCCGGCACCGGCGACGAGCAGACCAGTGCCCCCTTCCGCCGCCTGACCGGCGAGGACATCGCCAAGCTCGACCTCTACGTCCAGCCCGAACATGATCCGGAAAGCGCCGACCGGCGGTTGAAGCGGCTGGACTTCGCGCAGAAGCTCGATGCCTTCCTGAAGGCCGAGGGCGCGGTGGCCTATGTCACCCAGAGCTACCGCGACGGCAAGCTGGTCCACGGCGAGGGCTATCTGTTCGGGCGCGGCGAAACGCCCGCCGTCCCCGGCATCGAACTGGCCGCCGAGGATTATCGCCGCCTCGCCCGCCTGACCAGGACCGGCCCCGCCCCGACGATCGAGGTGCTGAGCGACGTTCGCTATGACGACAGCGACGTGAACGCGTACAACATCATCGCCGAAATCCCCGGCACCGACCCCAAGGCGGGCTATGTGATGGCGGGCGCGCATCTCGACAGCTGGGTCGCGGGCGACGGCGCGACCGACAATGCGGCGGGCAGCGCCATGGTGATGGAGGCCGCGCGCATCCTGGCCGCCACCGGCCAGCGGCCGAAGCGCACCATCCGTTTCGCGCTGTGGTCCGGCGAGGAGCAGGGCATCCTCGGCTCCATGGCCTATGTCGAGCAGCATCTGGCGTCGCGCGGGCGACCCGACGATGCGCCGCAGTCGGGCCTGAAGCGCTATTATGGCTGGACCAATCGCTGGCCGATCACGCCCAAGCCGGGTTACGGCGACCTGGCGGCCTATTTCAACATCGACAATGGCTCGGGCAAGCTGCGCGGGATCTATGCCGAAAACAATCCGGCGGCGGTGCCGATCCTGAAGGAATGGCTGTCGCCCTATGCGGCGATGGGCGCCGGGAACGTCGTGCAGCGGACGACGGGCGGCACCGACCATGTCTTCATGCAGGCGGTCGGGGTACAGGGCTTCCAGTTCATCCAGGACCCGCTGGATTATGGCAGCCGCACGCATCACAGCTCGGCCGATACCTTCGACCATCTGAAGGGCGACGACATGCGTCAGGCGTCGGTCGTGCTCGCCGGGGTCTTGCTCGCGGCGGCGAATGCGGACAAGGCATTGCCGCGCCCGCCGGTGCCGACGCAACCGGCGACGACCAGACCCTTTGATTTTACGGACAACGACGACTGATGGCACGCCGAGGACATCGCCCCAGCCAGGCTTCATCCAACCGCCCCCGCTTCTGGGGACGGCATGCGGTGACGGCGGCGCTCGCCAACCCGAACCGGACGGTGCGCAAGATCTGGGGCACGCGCGAGGCGCTGGCCGCGCTCGACCTGCCGCCGGTCCTGCCGGTCACCTTTGCCGATGTCGCCGATCTGGGCCGACTGGTGCCCGCCGACGCGCCGCATCAGGGCCTGGTGGCAGAGGTCGATCCGCTGGAGGATATCTGGCTGGGCGACCTGCTGCACGAGGTACAGGATAACCAGCGACCGCTGGTCGTGCTGGACCAGGTGACCGACCCGCACAATGTCGGCGCGATCCTGCGCTCGGCCGCCGCGTTCGACGCGGTGGGCATCGTGACCCAGGACCGGCACGCGCCGCCCGAATCGGGCACGGTCGCCCGCTCGGCCAGCGGCGCGCTGGAGACGGTGCCGTGGGTGCGCGTGGTGAACCTGGCCCGCGCGCTGGAGGAGATCGCGGAAGCCGGGTTCTGGCGAATCGGCCTGACCGGCCATGCCAACCAGACGTTGGCCCAGGCGATGGGCACGCAGCGCATCTGCATCGTGCTGGGCGCCGAGGGCGAGGGCATGCGCCAGAATACCGAGGCGCATTGCGACGAACTCGCCAAGCTGCCGATCAGTCCGAAGGTGGAAAGCCTGAACGTCTCCAACGCGGCGGCAATCGCGCTGTACGCGGTGGCGGCGCGGTGATCTTCCGGGCGGCGGGGCCGGTCCCTGCCGCCTTTTTTGCGCGGGGCGAAGGGCGGGACGTGCGCTTCGACTTCGCTCAGCGTGAACGGCTGTTTGTCCTGATGGCCACCATCCCCGTCCTCCGTTCAGCCTGAGCGAAGTCGAAGGCTATGGGATGAAGGTTCGCGCGGAGACGCGGAGGCGCGGAGATGGTGTATCTGGCCGCAAGGCCTCTCCATCCTCGCCAGCCGCCGCAAAAGTCTGCCGGTCGTGATGGCCGACTCCGCTTGCCCGACGCCGGACATCTCCGCGTCTCCGCGTCTCCGCGCGAAAAAATCTTTCGGGTAAACCGCATCGCCACCCGACAGGACACCACCTCAGCGCCCTCCGCGCCTCTGCGCGCAAAAAAAGAGGCGGGGCCGAAACCCCGCCTCCGACGTTCCGACGCAATGCGCCGTCAGTCCTCCGCCGCGATCCGCACCCGCATCCCGTCCTGCGCCGCGCCGAAGGGCAGCTGGCACGACAGGCGCGAGGTTGCGTCGCGGTCGCTGGTCGAATCGAGCAGGTCGTCCTCGTCCGGGCCGAGCGCGGGCAGAGTGTCGGCAAAGGCCGGGTCGACATGCACATGGCAGGTCGCGCACGAACAGCAGCCGCCGCACAGCGCCAGCAATTCGTCGACACCGGCATCGCGGATGACTTCCATCACCGACAGACCGGCCTCGCCGTCAATTTCGCGTTCTTCCCCGTCGCGGGTCACGACGATAAGCTTGGGCATGTCCATTCTCCTTGTCGGCCCTGATATTGAAAGCGCCTCTGCCGGGCCTGAACGCGCGGATCAAGCATCATGGGGCTGAGCGCCGAACAGATTCGCGAAAGCATGGACGCACTCGCCGCCGTCGAGCCCGCCATCGCCGCCGCGCTGGACCGGATCGGCTACCCCGCGCCGCGCATCCGGGCGCGCGGCTATGCCACGCTGGTGCGCACCATATTGGGCCAGCAGGTGTCGGTCGCCTCGGCCGATGCGCATTGGCGGCGGCTGAACGAGCTGCTCGGCGATGCGAGCGATCCGACGCGACTTCACGGCTTCACCGACGAGGAACTGCGCGGTGCAGGCATCTCGCGGCAAAAGGCGGGGTATCTGCGCAGCCTGGCCGAGGAAGTGACGAGCGGTCGGCTGAACCTGTCCGCCCTGCCCGAGGATGACGAGGACGCGATCGCCAAGCTGGTCGCGGTCAAGGGCATCGGCCGCTGGTCTGCGGAGGTCTATCTGCTGTTCGCCGAAGGCCGCACCGATATCTGGCCCGCGGGCGACCTCGCCGTGCAGATCGAGATGGGGCGCATCCTGGGCCATGACGCGCGGCCATCGGAAAAGCGGGTTCGCGAACTGGCAGAGGCCTTTCGTCCGCACCGTAGCGCGCTCGCGATCTTTACATGGCATCATTATGGCGCCGAAGCCGACGCCGCGCCGGTGTGATCCTCCCCGCTCGCGGGGAGGTGGCAGGCCGCAGGCCTGACGGAGGGGGGCTTCGGCAAGGGCTTCGCTCCGTCGCACGCCCCCTCCACCACCCTGCGGGTGGTCCCCCTCCCCGTGCCGGGGAGGATGATTGATCCACTTCTCCCTTGCCCCGCCCGACCCGAAAGGCCACCATTTCCGACCATGCCCACCCTTCCCGCCGTCGCCACCATCGCCCAGACCATCCAGCTGTCGCTGGCCCCGGTCTTCCTGCTCGCCGCGATCGGGCAGTTGCTGAACGTGCTGGCCGGGCGGCTGGCACGGGTGATCGACCGGGCGCGCGGGCTGGAGATGATGATCCACAAGATCGATGACGGCCCTGAACTGGCCCGCCACAAATGGGAACTGCGGCTGCTCGACCGGCGCATGTCGATCATCAACGCCGCGCTGTTCCTGTCCGTGTCGAGCGCGGTGATGGCCTGCATCGTCATCGCCGTGCTGTTCATCGCCAATCTCGGCAAATTCCATATCGGCACCTGGATCGCACTGGCCTTCATCCTCTCGGTCTGCCTGCTGACCATGTGCCTGGTCGCCTTCATGGTCGAGGTCCGCATCTCGCTGCGTGCGATCCATGTCCGCAAGGAAATCCTGGATTGAGCGTCACCCCGACCGAGCGACGTGCCTTGCAGGCCGTGGTCGCCATCGCCTGTCTGGTGCCGCTGACCATCGGCGGGATCAGCATCGTGCGCGGCCCCGGCTGGCTGGGCCATGCGCCCATGATCCCGACCGATCTGGACAGCCAGTTCCGTTATGTCTCGGGCATCTTCTTCGCCCTCGGGCTCGCCTTCACCACCTGCGTTCCCGGCATCGAAGGCAAGGGCGCGCGGTTTCGCCTGCTCGGCCTGCTGGTGGTGGGGGGCGGACTGGCGCGGCTGCTGTCCTGGGGGACGATCGGCGCGCCTTCCCCGGGGCATCAGCTGGGTCTGGTGATGGAACTGGGGGTCGTGCCGCTTCTTATGCTCTGGCAGGCCCGCATCGCGCGCGGTCGTTGACCGTCAGGAGCTTTGCGATGCATTTTTCGAACCGGGCTCCCTCATGACCATCGTCCGCCGGATCGCCAAGGGACTGGCGCTGATCCTGATCCTCGTCGGCCTGGCCGCGACGATCGTGCCGCATTATCTCGACCGTCTCTATTATGAAGGGCCGGAGAGCGGCCATTATGACGGCGAGCGTTTCTTCAACCCCGATGGCGATGCCGATACCCGGCGGATGCCGACACGCGGCGGGCGCGGTGGCTTTCTGTGGCGACAGCTGACCGGCGATGACGGCCGCCCCGCATGGCCCGAAGCGGTGCCGGTCCAGCCCTCCAGGCCCGAGGCCCGTGTCGAGGGACAACGGATGGTCGCAACCTGGATCGGCCATGCGACCGTGCTGGTCCAGACCCAGGGTCTCAACATCCTGACCGATCCTGTCTATGCCGAGCGTACCGGCCCCTTCGGCTTCGGCCCGAAGCGGGTGGCGCGGCCGGGCGTGGCGCTCGACGACCTGCCCCGGATCGACCTGATCCTGATCAGCCACAATCATTACGACCATCTGGATCAGGCGACCCTGCGCCAGCTCTGGCAGCGCGACCGGCCGCTGATCGTCACCAGCCTGGGCAATGACAGCGTGATCGGCCAGGTCAGCGTGCCCGCCACCGCGCTCGACTGGGGGCGGGAGAAGGTGATCCGGCCCGGCGTCTCGGTCGCCGTCACGCGCAATCATCATTGGGGCAGCCGCTGGTTCGCCGACCGCAACCGCGCGCTGTGGTCCAGCTTCGTGGTGAAGCTGCCCGGCGGCAATATCTTCTTTGCCGGCGATACCGGCATGGGGGATGGCCGCTGGCCGGAGGAAGCGGCAAAGCTTGGCCCGGTCCGGCTGGCGCTACTGCCGATCGGGGCGTTCCGCTTCGAACCCGGCCAGATGGCCTCGGGCAGCCATATCGGCCCGCCGCAAGCGGTGCAGGTTTTCGAGCGGCTGGGGGCGTCCATGGCGATCCCCATCCATTGGGGCACGTTCCGCCTGTCGTATGAGGGCTATGATACGCCGCCCAAGCTGCTGGATGCGGCGATGGCGTGTTCGGGGGCGCGGGGTCGGTTTGCGGCGGTTCGGCTGGGTCAGCCGGTGGAGATCGCGCCGTTCCGGGCTGCGGGTGCGGTACGGACCAGCGATGCGGCGATGCGGACTTGCCTCGACACGCCGCAGGTCCGGGCTTTGCGATAGGGATTCCCTTGGCCTTCGACTTCGCTCAGGCTGAACGGGGTTTGGTATTGAAACCCTCTCCCCCCCTCCATTCGGGCTGAGCGAAGGCGAAGCCCACGCCCCAAACATCGGACCCACTGGAACAAAAGTGCAACCGGACCCATATTCACCCCCATGGCGATCCAGATCCGCACCACCCTCGACGAGCCCGAAACCGGGGTCAGCTTCATCCCCCACCGCCCGTCGCGCCCCGAAAAGGCGGAGGGCGGCAAGCGCTTCGAACTCGTCACCGAATATACCGCCAGCGGCGACCAGCCTGCGGCGATCAAGGAACTGACGGCGGCGGCCCGCGCGGGCGACAAGGATCAGGTGCTGCTGGGCGTCACCGGATCGGGCAAGACCTTCACCATGGCCAAGGTGATCGAGGAATTGCAGCGGCCCGCGCTGATCCTCGCCCCCAACAAGATCCTGGCGGCGCAGTTGTACGGGGAGTTCAAGAGTTTCTTCCCCAACAACGCGGTCGAATATTTCGTCAGCTATTACGACTATTACCAGCCCGAGGCCTATGTTCCGCGGTCCGACACCTATATCGAGAAGGAAAGCTCGATCAACGAGTCGATCGACCGGATGCGCCATTCGGCCACCCGCGCGCTGCTGGAGCGCGACGACGTCATCATCGTCGCCTCGGTATCCTGCCTCTACGGCATCGGTTCGGTCGAAACCTATTCGGCGATGATCTTCGACCTGAAGAAGGGCCAGAGCGTCGACCAGCGCGAGATCATCCGCAAGCTCGTCGCGCTCCAATATAAGCGCAACGACGCCGCCTTCATGCGTGGCAATTTCCGGGTGCGCGGCGACAATCTGGAAATCTTCCCGTCGCACTATGAGGATTCGGCCTGGCGCGTGTCCTTCTTCGGCGACGAGATCGAAGAGATCGTCGAGTTCGATCCGCTGACCGGCAAGAAGGTCGCCAGCCTGAACTCGATCCGCATCTACGCCAATTCGCACTATGTCACGCCCGGCCCGACGATGAAGCAGGCCACCGAGGCGATCAAGTTCGAGCTGGCCGAGCGCCTCAAGGAGCTGGAGATCGAGGGCAAGCTGCTCGAACACCAGCGGCTGGAGCAGCGGACGAATTTCGACCTGGAGATGATCGCCGCCACCGGCAGCTGCAACGGCATCGAGAATTACAGCCGCTTCCTGACCGGCCGCCTGCCCGGCGAGCCGCCGCCGACGCTGTTCGAGTATCTGCCCGAAAACGCGGTGCTGTTCGTCGATGAGAGCCATGTCACCATCGGCCAGATCAACGGCATGTCGCGCGGCGACCATCGGCGCAAGATCACGCTGGCGGAGTATGGCTTCCGGCTGCCGTCGGCGATCGACAACCGGCCGCTTCGCTTCAACGAATGGGACGCGATGCGCCCGCAGACGGTCAGCGTTTCGGCCACCCCCGGCAATTGGGAGATGGAGCAGACCGGCGGCGTCTTCGTCGAGCAGGTCATCCGTCCCACCGGCCTGATCGACCCGCCGGTCGAGATCAAGCCCGTCGAGGAGCAGGTGCAGGACCTGATCATCGAGGCGCGCAAGACCACCGAACTCGGCTACCGCACCCTCGTCACCACGCTGACCAAGCGGATGGCGGAGGACCTGACCGAATATATGCACGAGGCGGGGATCAAGGTCCGCTACATGCACTCCGACGTCGAGACGCTGGAGCGTATCGAGCTGATCCGCGACCTGCGGCTGGGCGTCTATGACGTGCTGATCGGCATCAACCTGCTGCGCGAGGGGTTGGATATCCCGGAATGCGGGCTGGTCGCGATCCTGGACGCGGACAAGGAAGGGTTCCTGCGCTCGGAGACCTCGCTGATCCAGACCATCGGGCGCGCGGCACGTAACGTCGACGGGCGGGTGATTCTGTACGCCGACCGGATCACCGGATCGATGGAGCGCGCCATGCTGGAAACCTCGCGGCGTCGCGAGAAGCAGATGGCGTATAACACCGAACACGGCATCACGCCGCAGACGATCCGCCGCCAGATCGGCGATATCATCGCGCATGTGGCGTCGGGCGATCAGGTGACGGTGCCGATCGACGAGGACCGTCCGCACATGGTCGGCCATAACCTGCGCGCCTATATCGAGGAACTCGAGAAGAAGATGCGCAAGGCCGCCGCCGACCTCGAATTCGAGGAAGCGGGCCGGTTGCGGGATGAAATCCGGCAGCTCGAGAACGAGGAACTCGGCCTGCCGGTCCATGAGCAGAAGGCCCCGATCATGGGCCGGTCGAACGAGGGCAAACCGGGGACGCGCAAGACACGGTTCGGGAAGAGCAAGAAGTTCGCGAGTGGGCGCAAGGCGAATTGATTATTGGGGGTTTGGGTTGCTTAACATCTACCCTCCCCCATCCCCTCCCGCTTGCGGGAGGAGCGTGCCCGGTGCAGCGGCAGGAAATTTTCTGACGTAGCGCCCCGACGACTACCCAGTAACGCACCCCTCCCGCAGGCGGGAGGGGATGGGGGAGGGCAGGCCCCCAAAGGCCACCCTCAAAAAATCACCCCAGATCCAGATTCTCCGTCCCCACCCCATAATAGCCCGCCACCCGGTCGGCATAAGCCTGATCGAACACGGGCGCATTGTTGGACCAGCTCGGCCCGCCCTCCAGCAGGCGGCGATCGACGGTGATCACATACTGATCCCCCACCGGGTCGAACTGCAACAGGCTGAACGGCACGGGATAGAAGCTCTTGCCCATGCCAAGGAACCCGCCCAGCGCCAGCACGGCATGGGTCGCGCGGCCCGAACGCTTGTGGACCATGAAGGCGTGGACGCTGCCGATCGCGTCGCCATCGCGGCTTTCGATCTTCAGCGTGCCCGAGACGGTGGACTGGACCAGGATCAGGGTCGGCGTATCGTGTTCGGCCATGTTAACCTCCGTTTAGATCGGAGAACCGCCGGGGCGAGGCCAGGTTCCGATGACGAATCCGATGCCCGCCGCATCGGCACGTCCTGTCGCAGCACGGGGTTGAGCATCCGGGACCCCTCCCGCATAGGCTGGATGCGATGCGTCGCCTGTCTTTTGCTTCCCTCGCCCCGATCGTCGGGGCCGCCGCCCTGTCGGGCTGTATCCCCGCCACCCCGCGTCCCGAGGCGCCGCCGCCGGTACGCCACGCGCCCCGCCCCGCCCCACCCGCGCCGCGCCCGGTGCTGGGAAGCGACTGGCGCGATTGGCCCCTGACGCCCGGTGACTGGCGGTATCAACGCGCCGCGCAAGGGTCGGTCGCGATATTCGGCACCGGCGGCGTGACGCGCCTGACCCTGGCCTGCGATCCGCGCATCCGCCAGATCCGCCTCGGTCGCCCGGCATCGGTCGCGGGTGCCGTCACGATCCGCACCTCCAGCACGACGCGCAGCCTGACCGCCCATGCGGTCGCGGGCGGCGCGGAACTGTCACTGCCGGTCGCCGATCCGCTGCTGGATGCGATGGCATTCAGCCGGGGGCGGTTCACGATCGAACAGAGCGGACAGGTGCCGCTGGTCATCCCCGCCTATGCGGAAATCGGACGTGTGATCGAGGATTGCCGGGGCTGAGTCCCGCCATTGGGCGGGGGCAGGATGCTCGGCCAAACATCGTCGCATTACAAGTCTTGTTTATTGGCTTTCGCCTACGCACATTGGCCTTGCGCCCTTTGAAAGGGCGCATTGGCTTTAACTAGCGAAAGGAGGTGATCCGATGTCTCATGGTTCAGCAAGGGGGTCGGTTCAGTTCGTTCGGGGGGCCGGTCTCTGATATCGATAGGCGCGGTTCGGGGGGTATTTTCCCCCAATCAACGGTCGCGCCTGATGTCATGAGGCCCGCATGGTCTCCCGGGCTGGAGCTCTCCGGCCGCTGACCATGTTTAGGGGTTGCCGGGGCCGTCGCGATGACGTCCCGGCAGCCTCTTTTCATTTCTGGGGAGGGATGAAAACGTCCACTCTCAGTCCACCCCGGCGAAGGCCGGGCCAGCGGCAAGCGCTGGCGACGCAAGGTCAGTACTCCCCTCTAAGGCTTTAGCAACTGGATCCCGGCCTCCGCCGGGGTGGTTACGACATTTAGAATTGGTGGTGGTCCAACAAGAGGACTCGGCAATTCCGTCGCCTACTCCGCCCTTTCCTCGCGATATTTCATTTCCAGAAATCGCCCGCGCGTCGACAGGCTGTCAAGATCGGCCTGTGCCAGCCGCTGGGTCATGTCGCCGATCTCCTGTTCGATCAGCTTGAGGCCGTCGACCAGCTGCGCATCCGGCGTCCGCCCGTTGCGCTCGACCCGGCGCAGCGGCTCGGGCACGCGTTCGTAGTCGCGCAGGAAGGCGGGGAGCTGCTCGCCGATCAGGCGGCGGACCTCCATCGCCTCTGCGGTATCGTTGTCGACGGCGGCGAGCTGCGGCGAGAGTATGTCGAGCCGCCGCCCGATCCGGTCGACCAGCTGGACGGCGGGCGCAGGCAGCAAGGGCCGCTGCGCCTCCAGCCAGCGTTCGGTCTGGGCGGGCAGCGCCTTGATATCGACCTGTGCCAGCTTGGCGGGCGTCGGCGCGCGCGGGGCAGGCGCCAGCGCGATGGCCAGCGTCGCCGCCAGCATCAGCATCATCGCCGCCAGCGCGCCAAAAATGCCGATCCCGCCGGGCAGGATCAGGCCGGTCACCATCGCCGCGATCAGGATGACCGCATTGGCGATGGCGATCAGGATCACTCGCTGCATCGCCGAGCGCGCGCGTCGCCGCACCCGTTTGACCGTCTGCTGCGCCGACCCGCGATAATCCTGCGAGATGCGCGCCATCACTTCGCGCGCACGCTCGATCTGGGCATCGACCTCGTTCGAGCGGGGGGTGGTCACGGGATTACAGCGCCTCCAGCTTGAACGACGACGCCGCAGACCCGCTGGTCAGCTGCGGGTTCTGCGCCCCCTCGGCACGGGCGATATAGCCCTTCGACTTCTCGACCTCGTTGCCCAGCGTCGTGACCGTGGTCTTCATCGAATCGAGCGCCTTCAGCTTGAAGCTGTCGATCGCATCCATCGTGTCATAGATATTCTGGAAGGCACGTTGCAGCGTCTCCAGCGGGATGGTCGACGCCGCCGCCTGCTCGTGAATTTGCGCGGTCTGGCTGCGCAGCAGCTTGCCGGTCGAATCGATGATGTTGGCGGTCGTGGTGTTGAGCGCGGTAATTTGGTCCAGCACCAGCTTCTGGTTGGCCAGCGCCTGCGCCACGGTGACGGCGGTGCGCAGCGCCGAGACGGTGGTGGTCGAGGCGCGGTCGACGCCCTTCACCAGCTCGACATTGTTCTTCTTGACCAGATCGAGCGCCAGATAGCCCTGCACCGTGACCGCCATCTGGGTCAGCAGGTCCTGGGTCCGCTGGCGGGTGTAGAAGAGTGCGGTCTCGCGGATCGCCTTGGCCTTGGCGGGATCGGTGTGATCCAGCTCGTTGGCGGCATCCTCCAGCTTGGCGTCCATCGCCTTGGACAGATGGATCATCTGCTCCAGCCGCCCCATGGCGGACCACAGGTTCGCGCGCTCGGTGTCGATCGCGGCATTGTCCATCAGCAGTTCGTCGCGGCCCAAGGACAGGCTCTTCAGGATCGCGGCGATATGCGTCTGTGATGAACGATAGCCGTCGAAATAGTCGCGCATCTTGTTGCCGAAGGGCAGGATGCCGAGCAGCTTGCGCGGCGCGGAGAGATTGCCCTGACGACCGGGATCCAGGCTTTCGACCACGCGACGCAGCTCGGTCAGGTCCTTGCCCACGCCCGTCTCGCCGTCCATCGCCTTGACCGGGCGGTCGAGGAAGCGGTTGGACTGGCCAGCGGCCTCGCGGATTTCCTTCTGCCCCATGGCGGTGATCGCATCGACGCGGCGGCCGAATTCGGGGCTGTTGACGTCCTGCGCGATCAGTTCGGCGACGAAGCCGTCGACCTTCTGCTCCAGCTGGGTTCGCGTCTTGTCGTCGACGGGCACCAGCCCGGCGGCCTGGGCGGGCGCCACCGTCGGCACGGGATCGGGCGGCGTCAGCGTCAGCCCCTTTTCCTGGGTCACGGTATCGGCGGTCGTGGCCATCGTTCAAACTCTCCAAATACGCCTACCTAGTGTGGAGGGGATGGCGGCGGGGTTCAAGTGTATTATCGAGGTAATACTATCTGGGGAGGAATAGACGGGAAATTGATTGCCCCTCTCGCGCAACCGAAGCCCAGGGGGTTCGTTACTCGCGTTCGGCCTTGCCTCTCCGGGCGGTCCGGTCATCCCCAAAACCTGTGGCTCCACGCTTTTGCGTATGGAATCATGCGGTTGCGAGGTCACTGATCGGCATCCGAGCGAAGATGCCGGGCCGAACGCAGCATAGAGAGACGCCCACCTGACCCCTATCGGTCTTCTGACCGGCGGGGGTCCGTTTTTGCACAATACCGCCCCCCGTTCAGCCTGAGCGGAGTCGAAGGCCACGGGATTTCGCGTGAGCTAGGGGGACTTCCGTGGCGGCTGTTTCCGCTTGGCCATCGACTTCGCTCAGGCTGAACGGAGCCGGGGAGCGATTATGAAGCCCGCCGCCTCAGGCGTCGAAGAGACCGTCCTGTGACCCGATCGGCGGGTTCAGCCCCAGATGCTTCCACCCGCCCGCATTCAGGATCCGCCCCCGCGCGGTGCGGGCGAGCAGGCCGAGCTGGATCAGGAACGGCTCAATCACTTCCTCGATCGTGTCGCGCGGCTCGGAGAGCCCTGCGGCCAGCGTCTCCACCCCCACCGGCCCGCCACGATAGACGTCGGCGATCATCGTCAGATAGCGACGGTCCATCGCGTCCAGTCCCAGCGCGTCGACCTCCAGCCGATTCAGCGCCTGGTCGGCGGCGGCGGCGTGGACGATCTCATGCCCCGCCACGGTGGCGAAGTCGCGCACCCGGCGCAGCAGCCGCCCGGCGATACGCGGCGTGCCGCGCGACCGGCGCGCGACCTCGACCGCGCCGTCCTCGGAGATCGGCAGGTCGAGCAGGCGGGCGGCGCGGGTGACGACGCGGGTCAATTCCTCGACCGTGTAGAATTGCAAGCGGACCGGAATGCCGAAGCGGTCACGCAAGGGGGTGGTCAGCAACCCCTGCCGAGTCGTCGCACCCACCAGCGTAAAGCGCGGCAGGTCGATCCGCACCGAGCGCGCGGACGGCCCTTCACCGATCATCAGGTCGAGGACGCGGTCCTCCATGGCGGGGTACAGGACTTCCTCGACTGCCGGTTGCAGGCGGTGAATTTCGTCGATGAACAGGACGTCGCCGTCTTCCAGATTGGTCAGCAGCGCGGCGAGGTCGCCCGACTTGGCGATCACCGGACCCGAAGTCGCGCGGAAACCCACGCCCATCTCACGCGCGATAATCTGCGCCAGCGTCGTCTTGCCCAGACCCGGCGGGCCGAAGAACAGCACATGGTCCAGCGCATCGCCGCGCCCGCGCGCCGCCTGGATGAAGACACGCAGATTGTCACGCGCCGCCTGCTGCCCAACGAACTCGTCCAGGCTTTTCGGGCGGAGCGCGGCGTCGACATCCTCGGGACGGCGGCTGGCGGACAGGAGGCGGTCTTGGTCGGTCACGGGGTCCGCCCTAGCGGCTGGAGGGCATGGCTGTCGAGAAGCTGCGCGAACATTGCACGAACATAGCAGGCTATGCGCGGTCGGGACAATCGTCCGGGCGACGGCTTAACCCCGGATAGCGGACTCGCGGACGGAAACGCGCTACATCAGGCGTCATGCCGCACGATATCTTCCTGGCTACCGCCGTTTCGCCCGCCCTGGAGCTGCTGCTCGCCGAACGCTTCACGCTGCACCGCGATGCATCGCCGCCGACCACCAAGGCGATCGTCGGCGGCGGGCAGATGACGGTCGACGCCGCACTGCTGGACCGGCTGCCCGAACTGGAGATCATCGCGATCCACGGCGTCGGCCATGACGGGATCGACCATGACGCGGTCGCCGCGCGTGGTATCCGCATCGCGATCACCGCCGATGTGTTGACCGAGGACGTCGCCGATCAGGCGATCGCCTTGTGGCTGGCGGTCGACCGGCGGATCGCGGCGAACGACCGGGCGATGCGGATGGGCAACTGGACCGTGCCCCTGGGTCGACGCGCCAGCGGACGGCGGATCGGCATTTTCGGACTCGGCCGGATCGGACAGGCGATTGCCAGAAGGGCGGAGCCGTTCGGTGGCGAGATCCTCTACACCGCACGCTCGGAAAAGCGGGTCGCCTGGCGCTTCGTCCCCGATCTGGCGATGCTGGCGGCGGAGAGCGACGTGCTGTTCCTCGCCGCGCCGGGCGGGGAGGAAACGCGCGGGGTGGTCGATGCCGGTGTGCTGGACCGGCTGGGCGCGGACGGCGTGCTGGTCAATGTCGCGCGCGGCAGCCTGGTCGAGGAAGATGCGCTGATCGCGGCGCTGGAGTCGCATCGTATCGCGGGGGCAGGCCTGGACGTGTTCGCCGACGAACCCGACGTGCCTTACGCGCTGCGCCGGATGAACCATGTCGTGCTCGCCCCGCATCAGGGGAGCGCGACGCGGGAGGGGCGGGCGGCGATGGCCGAGCTGGTGGTGGCCAATCTCGACGCGCATTTTGCGGGGCTTGCGGTGCCGGGGTTGTTGGGGTGAGGGATTCCCTTGGGCTTCGACTACGCTCAGCCTGAACGGAGTTCTGGATCATGTCCCCACGGCCGTTCAGGCTGAGCGAAGTCGAAGCCCACGCCCCCAACGCCCCTATTTCGCCGCTTTCCTAAGCGCCAATCGCACCAGCGCATCGAGCGAGGCCCCCGCCCCCAATTCCTCTTCCGCCGCCGCCACCGCCGCATTGGCCTCGGCGGGCCGGAAGCCCAGATTGAGCAGCGCCGACACCGCATCCGCGCCAGCCCCGGCCGACGCCGCCACGCCGCCACCCGATCCGGGGGCGAGCACGATGCCGCCGACCTTGTCCTTCAATTCCATCACGATCCGCTGGGCGAGCTTCGGCCCTACCCCGTTCGCCCGCGCGACCATCGCCTTGTCGCCACTGGCGATCGCCCGCATCAGGTCGGTGGGCTCCAGCGCGGACAGGATGGCCAGCGCCACCCGCGAGCCGACCCCCTGCACGCCGGTCAACAGGCGGAACCAGTCACGCTCGTCCGCGCTGGCGAAACCGACCAGCCGGATCGAGTCCTCGGACACCAGCATCTCGGTATGCAGCATCGCCGCCTCGCCCACCGGCCCGATAGACGACAGGGTGCGCGCCGAAGCGCCGACCAGATAGCCGACGCCGCCGACATCGATGACGGCATGGTCGATGCCGGTGGAGTCCAGACGTCCCTTGAGATGCGCGATCATGGGGAGGGGTTAGAACAAAAGGGGGTGGACGTCACGGGGTTATCGTTGGGGGTGTCGCTTGGGGCAGGCCCTCCCCCATCCCCTCCCGCCTGCGGGAGGGGTGCGCTGCTCGACTATCCGCAAGCGCTACTTAGAGGGATTCGTGCAATCAAATCTTGGCACGCCCCTCCCGCAGGCGGGAGGGGATGGGGGAGGGCCTCGCCACAAGCCAAGACGGCCGCTAAACCGCCCCCACCCGCCGCTGCATCGCCCGCGCGCTCGCCAGATGATGTGCATGCGTGATCGCCACCGCCAGCGCGTCCGCCGCATCCGGCCCGGTCAGCTTCACGCCGGGCAGCAAATGCCCGACCATCGCCTGCACCTGCTTCTTGTCCGCGCCGCCGGTGCCGACGGTCGCCTTCTTGACGATGCTGGGGTGATACTCGCCGACGACCAGTCCGGCCTGCGCCGCCGACAGCAGGACGACACCGCGCGCCTGGCCCAGCTTCAGCGTGGACTGCGCGTTGCTGTTGCCCAGCACTTCCTCGACCGCCGCGCCGTCGGGCTGTTGCTGGCGGATCACGTCATAGAGCGCCGCGTGCAGGTTCGCGAGGCGGCGCGGCAGCACCATTGACGGCTCGGTCTTGATCTGGCCGTTGGCGACATGCCGCAGGCGGTTGCCCTCCACCGCGATCACCCCCCAGCCGGTGGTGCCGAGGCCGGGATCGAGTCCGAGGATGATGGCGGGGGGTGAGGTCATTTCGGGCCTTTGGGAGGGTTCAGTATGCACCGACTTGCCCCTCCACCACGCGGCATTGCCGCGCGGTCCCCCTCCCCAGGCAGAGCCTGGGGAGGAATGGGGATCAGCCGAGCTTTTCCATCACTTCGTCGGAGACTTCGTAATTGCCCCAGACGGTCTGGACGTCGTCGTCATCGTCCAGCGTGTCGATCAGCTTGAACAAGGTCGCCGCCGCCGCTTCGTCGACCGAGACCATGGTCTGCGGACGCCAGGCCAGCTTGGCGCCTTCCGCCTCGCCCAGCACAGGCTCCAGCGCCTTGGCGACTTCGTGGAGGTCGCCCTGTGCGGTCCAGATCTCATGGCCGTCCTCGGACGAGGTCACGTCCTCGGCCCCGGCTTCCAACGCGGCCTCGAACACCTTCTCGGCGTCGCCGGCGCTGGCGGGATAGTTGATCAGGCCCATCCGGTCGAAACCATGGCTGACCGAACCGCCCGCCCCCAGATTGCCGCCATTCTTCGACACCGCGGTGCGCACGTTCGTCGCGGTGCGGTTGCGATTGTCGGTCAGCGCCTCGATGATCAGGCTGACGCCGCCGGGGCCGAAGCCCTCATAGCGGACTTCCTCGTAATTCTCCCCGTCGCCGCGCGAGGCCTTGTCGATCGCACGCGCGATATTGTCCTTGGGCATCGAGGCCGCCTTGGCCGCGTTGACGGCGGCGCGCAGACGCGGGTTCATGTCCGGGTCGGGCGTGCCCATCTTCGCCGCGACGGTGATTTCACGGGAGAGCTTGGAAAATGCTGCCGAGCGCTTCTTATCCTGCGCGCCCTTGCGGTGCATGATGTTCTTGAATTTGCTGTGGCCTGCCATCGGTGCCTCTTGAAATGATCGCGCTCTTTACGACCGCGCAAGGGCCTTTGCCAACCCGTCGATCTTCGCCTCCAGCGTATCGAGCCGTTCGGTCACGGCATTGTCCAGCTTGTGGTGCAGCCGCAATATGTCGATCTCGGCGCGCAAATTGGTGCGATAGTCGAGGCTCGCGGCCAGCCGGTCCTTCGCCGATTGCCGGTTCTGGCTCATCATGATGACCGGCGCCTGGATCGCCGCCAGGGTCGAGAGCAGCAGGTTGAGGAAGATATAAGGGTATGGATCGAACGCCATGCCGAAATGGCTGAGCACATTCGAGTTGAGCAGCATCCATCCCAGCAGGATCACCGTAAAGGCGATGATGAAGCCCCAGCTGCCGCCGACCGCCGCCACCCGATCGGCCAGCTTTTCGCCCCAGGTCGAACTTTCGTCGGCGACATCGGCGGCGTCGCGCGCGCTGAGCTGGCCCGACTCGATATCGGCAATGACCTGGGCTTCTTCCTCGTCCAGCTCATGCACGGGCTTGCCCAGCGTACGGCGGGCGATTTCGGCGGCAGTCGTCAGGGCCATGGGCAAAGGGCTCCGCTTAAGGAATCAAATGCCTTGCTCCTTGGGGCGTTGATCGGCCAAACGCCAGTCATGACGGTACGCGTGGATATGGGAACCGATGAGCGTGGCTCGTCGGTGCCGATCGATCTTGAGGAACTGCTGGCGACCCGCCTGCTGGTGCAGGGCAATTCGGGGTCGGGAAAGTCGCATCTGCTGCGCCGCTTGCTCGAAAAGTCGGCAGGTCAGGTGCAACAGGTGGTCATCGACCCCGAAGGCGATTTCGTCACTCTGTCCAAGGCGTACGGCCATGTCGTGATCGAGGCGGGCGACTATGCCGAACGAGAGGTCGGGCGCTTCGCCAGCCGCATCCGCGAGCACCGCGCCTCAGTGGTCCTCAGCCTTGAGGGGCTAGAAATCGAAGGCCAGATGCGCTGTGCCGCGACCTTTTTGAACGCGCTGTTCGATGCGCCGCGCGAGCATTGGTATCCCGCGCTGGTCGTCGTGGACGAGGCCCAGCTGTTTGCCCCCACGACCGGCGGCGAAGTGACCGAGGAGGTCCGCCGCGCCTCGCTTGCGGCGATGACCAACCTGATGTGTCGCGGGCGCAAGCGCGGCCTTGCGGGGGTGATCGCCACCCAGCGACTCGCCAAGCTGGCCAAGAATGTCGCGGCGGAGGCGTCCAACTTCCTGATGGGCCGCACCTTCCTCGACATCGATATGGCGCGCGCGGCCGACCTGCTCGGCATGGAGCGGCGACAGGCGGATGCGATCCGCGATCTGGCGCGCGGCACCTTCCTGGCGCTCGGCCCCGCCGTCTCGCGGCGGCCGATCACGGTGAAGATCGGCGCGGTGGAGACCTCGGCCCGCTCGGGCAGCCCCAAGCTGACCCCCCTGCCCGACGCCCCGCCGCCCGATTTGCAGGAGTTGCTCTTCGCGCCGGTCGAGGAAGCGCCGACGCTGCCCATGACCTTCGACCCGCGCCCGCGCCGCGTGCCCGCCGAGGAACTGATGGCCGATCTGGGCCGCCCGCCCTTGCCGACCACCGCCGCACCGCCCGCGCCCGAGATGGACGAAGGCGAAGTCGAGGCGATCTACGAGCAGGTGCTGCGCGCGATCGTCGAGGACCCCGAATCGACCTTCCGCCCCGCCTCGGTGCTGTTCCAGGATTTCCAGGTGCGCTGCCGGATGGCAGGCCTCGCGCGGCCACCGCTCGACCTGAACGGCTTCGCCCGTCGCCTGTCCTGCGCGCGGGCGGGAATTTTCGACGTCAACGATCCCGACTGGCAGGAGGCGCTGGCGCTGGCGGCAATGCTGCCCGACGACATGCTGGGCGCGTTCCTGCTGGTCGCGCGCGCGGCGCGCGAGGGCCTCCCCTGCCCGCCGGATACGAAGATCGCCGAGACCTATGGCACCAGCTCGCTGGGCCGGGTGAAGCGGCTGATCGCCTATATCGAGAGCCGCGACCTGTTCGTGTGCCGCACCGACCTGACGGGCAAGCGCTCGATCACGATTCCGCGGCTGGGCTGGACGACCCAGGCGGCGGAAATGGGGTGACGGTTTTCCTTGGCCTTCGACTTCGCTCAGGCTGAACGGAGTGGGTAGCAGTGGCTCATAATCCCAACCCCACGTTCAGCCTGAGCGAAGTCGAAGGCCACGCCCCGCCACTCGCCACCAACAAAAAGGGCGACGAGGCCATCAGCCCCGCCGCCCTTCGCATATCCAGAACCCGAAGCCGGGATCAGATCATGCCCAGCGCCTTCATATACACTTCGAGGATGGCTTCCTCTTCCTGATACTCTTCACGCTTCTTCTTGCGGATGGCCATGATCTTCTTGATCGCCTTGGGGTCGTATCCACGCGCCTTGGCTTCGGCGAAGACGTCCTTGATGTCGTCCGAAATGCCCTTCTTCTCTTCTTCCAGCCGCTCGGCCCGCTCGATCAGCAGGCGCAGTTCGTCGGCCGTCACATTGCCGCTGCTGTCGAAATTCTCGTCCGCCATTTTTATACCCTCTGAAATTCGGTCCACTCCCAGGAATCCGCCGCCACAACGCACGTCCCCGCCCATGGGCAGGGTCGGTCCGGCGCGGATGTCGGGATCGGGGGCGGTCTAGGCGCTTCCGGCCCTGCGCTCAAGCGGGGGTTAACGGTTCTTCTTCACACTCTCGGCCATGCGCGCCAACTGCTCCGGCGTCGCCTCGGCCTGATGCTCGGCCTTCCACTGGTCGTACGGCATGCCGTAGATCGCTTGCCGCGCGGTCGCCTTGTCGATGCCCGCCGCCTCGCCCAGCCAGTCGGACAGGCAGTTGCGGCAGAAGCCCGCCAGACCCATCAAATCGACATTCTGGGCATCGCTGCGATGACGCAGGTGCAGGACCAGACGCCGAAAGGCCTCGGCCGCCGCCTTGTCATCGATTGCATTCAACGCATCCATTGCATCGGCCATATTCGTCGCTCCTAGGTTGATCGTAACGCATTAGGCTTTAGGACACAGGCCGAAAAGAAGCAGGATGTGACCATGAACACTCTCCCCCCGCGTTCGCGCAAAGTCCGCGTCCTTGCCACGCTCGGCCCGGCCAGCAGCGATCCCGAAACCATCGCCACCCTGTTCCAGGCAGGCGCCGACGCCTTCCGGATCAATATGAGCCATGGCGATCAGCAGTCGAAGATTCCGCTGATCAAGGCGATCCGCGGGCTGGAGGAGCGGTTCGGCCGCCCGACCACGATCCTCGCCGATCTTCAGGGGCCGAAGCTGCGCGTCGGCAAGTTCGCCGACGGCAAGGTCATGCTGGAAACCGGCAGCACCTTCGTCCTCGACCGCGATCCGACGCCGGGCGACGCGACCCGTGTCGAACTGCCGCACAAGGAGATCTTCGCCGCGATCGAACCGGGCGCGCGCCTGCTGCTCGACGACGGCAAGCTGGTCCTGCGCGTCGCTTTCCATGACGAGACGAAGATCACGACGCTGGTCGAGGTCGGCGGCGCGCTGTCGAACAACAAGGGGCTGAACGTCCCCGACGTGGTGCTGCCCATGGCCGCGCTGACCGAGAAGGATCGCTCCGACCTGGCCTTTGCGGTCGAGCAGGGCGTGGACTGGATCGCCTTGTCCTTCGTGCAGCGACCCGAGGACCTGATGGAGGCGCGTGGCCTGATCAAGGGGCGCGCGGCGCTCCTCGCCAAGATCGAGAAGCCGCAGGCGATCGACCGGCTGGAAGAGATCGTCGAGCAGTGCGACGGCGTGATGGTCGCGCGCGGCGACCTGGGCGTCGAACTGCCGCCCCAGGCGGTGCCGCCGCTCCAGAAGCGCATCGTCGAGGTGTCGCGTCGCATGGGTCGCCCGGTGGTCGTCGCGACCCAGATGCTCGAATCGATGATCCAGAGCCCCTCGCCCACCCGCGCCGAAGTGTCGGACGTGGCGACCGCCATCTATGACGGCGCCGACGCGATCATGCTGTCGGCCGAATCGGCGGCGGGCGCCTGGCCGGTCGAATCGGTCGCCATGATGAACGCGATCGGCGTGTCGGTGGAAAACGACCCCGGTCACGGCGAGCGTATCCACTTCACCGCGATGACCCCCGACCCGACCACCGCCGACGCGCTGGCCGAAGCGGCGGCGCGGATCACCAACACCGTGTCGTCCAAGGCGATCATCTGCTTCACCTCCAGCGGATCGACCGCGCGACGCGTCGCGCGCGAGCGTCCCTCGGTGCCGATCCTGGTGCTGACCCCGCAGCTCGAGACGGCGCGCCGCCTGGGCCTGCTCTGGGGCTGTCATGCGGTCCACACCCGCGACGTCGAATCCTTCGAGGAGATGGTCGCCAAGTCCAAGCGCATGGCCCTGCGCCACGGCATCGCGGAAGCCGGCAACCAGGTCGTGCTGATGGCGGGCGTCCCCTTCCGCACGCCGGGGTCGACCAACGTGCTGCACGTCACCCGCATCATGGGTGACGAACTGGTGAATTACGGGGATCGCAGCGAGGCGTAAGCGCCGATCCCGGTACGAAAGGGGCGGCGGCGCGAAAGCGTTTGCCGCCCTTTTTTTGTCCGCTACGGATGTGGCCGACGGCCAAGGCCGTGAACGTCCAGCGGGCAAGACCATGATCCCCAATCTCGATAGCCGCCTTGACCTCGCCACCACGCGCCTATCGTTGCGACGCCCCGCCAGGCATGATGTGGAGGGGATCGTTTCGATCGTCGGGGATTGGGAGGTTGCGCGCCGACTGGCCCGCGTACCGCATCCTTATGGCCCGGATGACGCGCGCTTTTTTCTGGATCAGGTCGTACCGGCCGAGTGGGTATGGGCGATCACGCTACGGGGCGAGAATAGGTTGATCGGCGCCGTCGGGCTGACCCCGGAAGGCGACGCGGATACTGCAGAGCTGGGCTATTGGCTGTCCCCTGCGCATTGGGGACGTGGAATCGCGACCGAGGCAGCGCAGGCGGTCGTCGATTTCGGGTTCGAGCGACTCGGTCTTGCCCGTCTGACCTCGGGCTATTTCGAGAACAATCCGGCGCCCGGTCGGGTACTTACCAAGCTGGGCTTTGTCGAGACGGATCGGGTCCTGCGTTCCTGCATGGCGGTCGGCGGGAACATGCTATCGGAGCGGATGGTGCTGGAGCCTCCGTCCTCCCCGGCACGAGGAGGTGGCAGGGCGAAGCCCTGACGGAGGGGGGCTTCCTCCTAGAGTTGAAAACGATCAACTCTGCTCACCCCTCCCCTTCAGGGGAGGGGCCGGGGGTGGGGCGCTTCCGCAAGCGCAACGCCCATGGCGACGGCCCCCCCCCACCCCCCCCCTAAAGGGGAGGGGCTAAAGCCGTGCAATGCTGATCGCTTTCAATTCAGGACGATCTTTGCGGCCAGCCCCCTCCACCACCGCTTCGCGGCGGTCCCCCTCCCCTTGCAGGGGAGGAATTACAGAGGCCCATAACAAAAGGGGCGAGCACCTCGCGATGCCCGCCTCCCTTCGTTCGTCCCATGCAGCCCGATCAGATGTGGATCGGCTTGCCCTGCACCGCCATGGCGGCTTCCTTGAGCGCCTCGGC
>Ga0308156_1001135_pt1 | contig 35237 bp, 25 predicted proteins | sample PhyAR2_FD_201041 | JGI IMG/M metagenome (GOLD analysis project Ga0308156, IMG submission 201041) | Phyllosphere microbial communities from UC Gill Tract Community Farm, Albany, California, United States - DLSL A.R2 | ecosystem: Host-associated > Plants > Phyllosphere > Unclassified | place: USA... | reverse complement strand
CAGCTTGCGGCGTTACGAGCAGCATTGGTGTGTGGTTCCAATAGGCAGTTTTGATAGAGGTCACAAAGCCAGTCACACCTGGCCCATTTTGGGCAATAGCCATGCCCATCTTGCCTGTCACGCGCGTGTAGCCGTCGCAGATCAGGGCCGCATTGGTCTCGTGCGCGCAATCCCAGAAGGCGATGCCCGCCTTTGGAAACAGGTCGGAAACCGGCATCATCGCAGAACCGATAATCCCAAATGCATGTTCAATTCCATGCATTTGCAAGACCTTTACGAACGCTTCTTCCGTCGTCATCTTCATGGCGCATACCTTTCGCTTTTATTCAGAGAATTTCGTCTTTCAGGGCATACCAGCGGTACATGGCGCGCTGACCTATGCGCCGGAATGGCGTCAACATGCCGTAGCTCGGTAGTTCTGATGTGAAAATCGGTAGGTCCAGTCCCTGTCCGCGACCGGCCATCAATTGTGCAACTCGACGTCCCGCCTGCGCAGAATACATCACACCATTACCGCCGTAGCCCATGGCGTAATAGATTTCCTGCGTCGGATCAGGGCGGAAGATGCGAGGCATCATGTCATGACTGACATCAACCCAACCCCACCAGGAATAATCGACTTTGATGCCTGCCAATATCGGGAACTTCCGGTAGAGACCTGCGAGCAGCAAGTCATAATGCCGGGGGTTCGACGCATCTGCCCCCGTAATCGCACTGCGACTGCCAATCTGCATTCGCCCATCTGGCAAGAAGCGATAATAGTGGCGAAGTGTTCGGGTATCAGTCAGCGGGATACCAGTCTTCGGGCCACAGGCTTCGATTTCTTCGGTCGTCAGTGGGCGGGTTACGACTGAATTTGATAGTATCGGCATAAGCCGATGGCGCGTAAACGGATGGAGCTCAGGCGACGTATAGCCAGCTGTCGCGAAACAAACCTGCCTCGCCTTTACAGTTCCGTTCGGAGTCTGGAGATGAAAAATATTTCCATTCTTGCGGCAGCTCAGCACCGGGCTTGCCACATGCACTTTTGCGCCGAGTTTGCGCGCAAGTTGTAGATAGCCGAAAGCAAGCTTGGCTGCATGTACACCAATGCCATCTGGCTCATACATGGCGCCACACGCTTCCTGATCGCGGATGAAGTCGCTGTGAATTTGATCACGGCTGACCATGCGGGTGCGATAGCCGAATACTTCATTAAGTAAGCGGGATTCTTTCTCCAGCGAAGGGATGACCTTGTCGCGATGCGCAATATATAGATGTCCGCCGTCTTGCGGATCACAGTCAATCTCTGGTTCGGCAATAAGTGCGCGGAAGAGATCGAAACCTTCTGCAATTTCCTTGTGAAGTTTTTTAGCGACATCCACGCCCCAACGCTCAATCCATTGCGAGCGTTTAAGCCGTCCCGCAGAGATTTGGGCCTGACCTCCATTGCGGGTACTGCACCCCCACGCAACCCCGTTGGCCTCCAGCACCACTGCTTTAATGCCATGATCGCGGGCGAGATGAATAGCAGCTGACAATCCTGTATATCCGGAACCAACAATGACGACATCAGCGTCGACATCGCCGTGAATGGGGCCGTCATCTTCTGGTGTCGGTCCAGCTGTGCCGATCCAATAAGTCGGTGCGTAGTCTCTGCCTTGACCGGGCGTCTTCGCGACCACCGGATCATAAGCAGGGTCGAATGGCTGCTTGGCGGAATATTTATTGAGAGTGTGGGTATTCATGTGTCGGTCCTCCAAATCACCGACTGGCACAGGTGAGGCCTATGCAGTCAGCAAAGGCCGGTTTTTGCGGAATGCCTGTTTGCGGACGATCTTGCCGCCCCGCTGCGTAAAGAGATCGCAACCTTCTGCCTCAATGCGCGCACCGTTTGCATCAGTGCCGCGAAACGTCCACTCGGAAACGGCGCGATCTCCGCTCACGAAGTGCCGATGACCGTCCCAGCTGGCATCCGACATTGTGGCCCAGACACCGGAAAACGCCTTGGCGATTGCCTCTTTGCCTTCGAGGCGGGTGCCATAAACTTCCTCACCACCAACGGTATAGAACACGCAATCCTCAGCAAAAAATGTCATGATCGCGTCGATGTCATGTCGGTTAAAGGCGTCGAACAGGTCGGAAAATTGCTTTTCTGTGAGGTGCCCAGCGGACATTCTAATGCTCCTTGATCAATCTGCTATCTGTTCGGAAAATGCGTACAGCTTTCCCGTGGCGCGGCAGGACAGCTGCGCGATTATCTTAGAAGTTGGGGGTAAGTGGTCGGGTTAAACGGCGTCTGTTGCCATCAAACTTTACCCTTCCAAGGAATAAGAACCTTCTCCATATAGCGGATGAAAAGATCAAAGGCGAAAGCGAACACACCTATGACGATGATACCCATGATGACGGTATCACTGGCAAGAAATTGGGCTGCATTGAGCACCATGAAGCCAAGTCCGCGATGGGCTGCTACCATTTCTGCTGCGACCAGCGTCGTCCAACCCACACCAATGCCGATCCGCATACCTGTGAAGATTTCCGGTAGTGCGGCTTTCATGATGACTTGCGTTATTACCTGCGTTCTCGATGCACCCATGGCGTAAGCCGCGTGGATCTGTTCAGTGGAGACAGAGCGAACGCCTGCTCTTGCTGCAATCGCCATTGGAGCGAAGATCGCAAGGAAGATGAGAAACACCTTCGGGAATTCACCGATGCCCAGCCATATGATGATCAGCGGCAAGTAGGCAAGCGGTGGAAGCGGGCGATAGAATTCAATAATCGGGTCAAGTACCCCGCGGCAGAAGCTGCTCATCCCCATCATGATACCGATCGGGATTGCAGTCACACAAGCGATGGCAAAAGCGCCAAGCACACGCCCTAAACTGGCAAGCGTATGTTCCACCAGCGTCGAGTTCGCCACACCATCAGTCATGGCAATCACAAATTTATCATAGACTGCGAAGGGAGAAGGTAAAAAAAGCGGTTTCACCCAGCCCATGCCCGTCACGAGGAACCAGACTCCCAGCAACAGGAGTGCTGTAACCAAACTGATGAAGCCACTGTTTCCGTCACCCGGAGCGCCGTAGACTTTACCGGGCTTGACTGGCCGTGCCCGAGTAAAAAACTCAAGCATGGGCCAGTTCCGGGTTTCCTGATGCACGTTCATCGCCATAGATAATCCCCAGAATTGTCTCACGCATCTTGATGAAGTCGGGACTGGATTTAACGGCGCGCGCGTCACCGCATTCCAGAAAGCGCCGGTTAAAGTCCAGATCGTAAGTGTGAGTGATCCGTCCCGGGCGCGGCGACATGACAATGAGCCGCGAACCAAGAAACAAAGCTTCTTCGACGCTGTGAGTGATAAAGAAGAACATTTTATTGGTAACTTGCCATACCCGCAAAAGTAGTTCCTGGATGGTCTCACGAGTAAGAGCATCCAGTGCTGCCATCGGCTCATCCATAAGCAGCATGGCAGGATCGCAAGTGAGAGCGCGAGCAATACCAACACGCTGCTGCATCCCGCCTGACAGTTGATAGATCTTGTGGTTGTGAAAGTCTTGCAGGCCGACCAGTGCTAGGTTTTTGGCAGCGCGCTCGCGGCGCTCCGCTTTAGGTACACCCTGAAGCTTAAGCCCAAACTCCGTGTTATCGACCACATTGAGCCAGGGGAGAAGTGCGTGCTTTTGAAAGACAACCCCTCTGTCTGCGCCTGGCCCGCGAACAAGCCGTCCGCCTAGAGTGATCTCTCCCGCTGAGGGGATCATAAACCCAGCCATCAGATTGAGCAGAGTGGTTTTTCCACAACCAGACGCGCCAAGTGCTACGACAAAATCGCCGCTGTCGATCTGTAGATTGACGCCCTTGAGTGCAATCACGGCTTCTTCCACATACAGACCCGGATAGGTCAAACTGACATTCGATACGTTCAAGGTTTCCATAACGTCGCCTTTTGGGAACGAAGGAGTGGTCCCGGCAATACGGATCAATTGCAAACTTGAATTTGCAAAGCTGCGCGGAACCAGCTCAGTTCAACGACGGAGTCAAGCAGCCGTCGCTGGCGGAGTCGCTTGAATTACTTCACGTAATTACTTTGCGGCGGTTTCGGCAAAACTGCCATTTACATTGCCGCTATAATCATCCAGCGCTTTGTCTAGTTGTTTCTGATCAACAAGAAATTTCGCACTCTGAGTGATGGACTTCAGCGCACCGCTTTCTTTGCCTCCACCGAGCCAGGTCGGAGAAGCCTGTTCCTCCGCTGTCGGGAAAGACAACAGTTTGAGTGCGTCTGGTATGTCAGCAGCATTGCCACCGATTAGTTTGACCATACCTTTGACCTGCGCGGAATCTGCCGTCCATTGGTTGCCATTGGCCTTATAGTCCGCATAAGCATCCTTCAGTACTGCCGTGAAGGCGGTCATGAACTTCGGATTTTCACTGGCAAAGTTTTTGTCCACGACAAGTCCGTCAAAAGTGGGTACGCTTTTCTCGCCTACTTCTTCGGAATTGGCGATTTCCTTGCCGGTTTTAAGAATTTCGGACAGTGCAGGCGGCCAGACATATGCCGCATCGATATCACCGCGCTGCCATGCAGCAACAATCTGTGGCGGCGTCATGTTCAGAATTTCTGCATCGCGCGGATTGATCTTCCAGATATCGCTCATGCCAACGAGAAGATGAAAATGCGAGGTGGAGACGAATGGTACACCGATCTTCTTACCCTTCAAGTCTTCCGGCTTTTCAATGCCGGAGCCCTCGCGCGCGACAAGTGCTTCCGACTTACCGATATTGTCGAGAATCCAGAAAAGCTCCAGCTCGACACCGCGTGTCGATGCTGCCGCGATACCCGTTGAACCGATCACGCCTATTGGCACGTTGCCGGACGCAAGTGCGGTAGAAATATCGCCGCCCGAAGCAAATTGTCGCCAGTCGATCTTATATCCAGCTTCTTTGGCCGCCGCGTCAAACTTCCCATCTGCAATTGCAGTGAGAAATGGTCCGACGATTTGCTGATAGCCGACCACAACCGTGGTTTCAGCATAGGCTGCAGTTGTTGAAAACGCAGCAACAGCTGAAAATAATACCACCCGTTTTATGCTAGTAAAATAATTCATGGAGTTCCCCTTCCATTTTAAGAACCATGCCTGACTTTGTCATGACTGCTGGCGTTTTCCGCCAATCTTCAGTTCCGCACACAAACGATAGCCATGTCAGCAATTTTGACTTATATCCAGTTTGAATAGTCAATAAGTCCAGATTGCTGACTGAGATTCCTTCATCATGAAATCCCGGCTAGAATGCACTTTACAAGCCAAAATTTTTTATTGGGAGAAGTAGAAAGAAGAAACACTATTGATGAGTTGGAACAAGGCGCTGAAGAGCGACGTGATTTTCAGTATATTTGCTGATTTACTAATGGAGTGAGGCCTTGGGTTCTGTCTCGCCGACGATTTTCTTCATTGATGGCTTTCGAAGTACCGGATTACAGTCTCAAATTCGGGAAACAACAGTATCCGCTATTCTTTCTGGTGCTATCTTGCCCGGAGCGCGTATGCCGTCGACGCGAGGACTAGCAGATTATCTGAAAATATCGCGACTTACGGTTACATTGGCTTATCAGGAGCTTGTTTCGCAGGGCTATCTTGAAGTGCATTCGAGGAGTGCTTATCACGTAGCTATAGCACCTCCGATCAGTCGCCCAGATGAAGATTTTTTGCAGATGCCAAATACAGCGGTAGATTGGTCCTCCAAGCTGCGGCCCGGCTTCAATATAGCGAAGACAATTCGAAAGCCTCTGGATTGGCGACGCTATCGTTACCCTTTTCTTTACGGGCAGATGGACCAGACATTATTTGATCTGGCTGCGTGGCGCGATTGCGCTCGTCGGGCCTTGGCGCGCGAGGATTTCATCCTTATGGCGGGCGATTTTGCAGCTGCTGACGACGTGGAACTAGTTAACTATATCAGGTCCCGTACTCTACCGAGCCGAGGTATCCGTGCAGAGCCCGATGAAATATTGGTTACGGTTGGTGCGCAAAATGCACTTTGGATTATCAGTCATTTGCTTTTGACAAATCGCTCGCATGTCGTCTGCGAAAATCCAGGGCACCCTGATATTAGTGCGACACTTCATTTGACCGGAGCTCATGTAACTGCACTCGATGTTGATGAAGGTGGCTTGCCACCGGAATTGCTTCCGAATGGTATCGATGCAGTCTTTGTAACGCCGAGCCATCAGTCGCCAACCGCTGCGACAATGCCGCGAGCAAGGCGCATTTCTCTTCTGGAAGCAGCCGCAGAACGTGATTTCGTCATAGTCGAGGACGATTATGAATTCGAGATGAGCTTTCTTCAACCTCCGACACCCGCACTGAAATCGCTCGATCGATATGGCCGTGTTCTTTATGTAGGAAGCTTTTCAAAATCATTGTTTCCGGGCTTACGGCTCGGATATCTTGTGGCACCAGCGCCCGTTATTCGTGAAGCAAGAGCTTTGCGTGCGCTGATGTTGCGGCACCCCCCAGGCCATTTGCAGCGAACCGCCGCTTATTTCCTAGCACTTGGCCATTACGATGCGGTTATTCATCGGATGCGCATTGAGTATCACAAACGCCATATAGTTATGATCGATGCGCTTGAACGTGAAGGTTTAAAGATCGCAGGTAAATCGGGTTTTGGCGGGACTGCCTTCTGGATAGAAGGCCCAGAAGGCATGGATGCCGACAAACTGGCACGCGATCTGCGCGAGGACGGCGTGCTCATCGAATCCGGTGCGCCATTCTTCTGGAGCGATGACAGGCCGTGTCGCTATTTCCGTATCGCGTATTCTTCCATTCCCATCAATCGCATCGCCGACGGTATTAAGCTCCTTGCCTCTCGAATGCGGCAAAACTCTTAGCCTAGCGTGGTTTTGGGGCTAGTCTCGTTCGTCGATAGATGTCCACCCAGAGCTTTTTAATCTCAGACCATAACAAGCTCTATGAACTTCGTGACTTGCTCTTTATCGATTGAAGGCCGATTGTTAATTCCGAAATGTTCACAAAATGAGGCTAGCAAGTTATGGCCATTATTAAAGCTTTTACGTCTATCGGCACTGTTATAGTGTTATCATTCACATTGGCTGGCTGCGTAAGTGAGTCATACTCATACGATGGCTATAGAGATTACGGGCCTTCGTATGGGGGGTACTACTCGGGATCAGCCATTACTTACCGTAATAACCCGAGATATGATTCACGATATTATCGTGATCGTCGCTACTACCGCTCGGATAGATGGCGGAATGATTCAGGTCGCCCAAGGCCCGAGCGTCGAGATGATTATGCCCGGCCTCCTGTGCAAAGACCAATTCAACGACCGGAACAGGTTCAGCGACCCGAGCAGCCTCGCGTTGTTGCGCCAAGAGGAAATGAACCAGGTTACACGCAATATTCGAATGGTATGCGTATTATAAAAAGAGAGTCGCAGAACTGAATTAAGCTGGAGATGACCATAGTATCTACAAAGAACAATTTTTAGATGCTCTTGTTCAAGAAGCCCCATCCGTAATTTATGTCATTATGGATGGGGTTCTATTATTCACTAAAGTTTAAAAACGAACGCGGAAGCCCAGAGTGCCCTTGTAGCTGTAACTGTCGGCAAAGCTCTCGAGGCTGGTATTGATCGAACCTTCGCCATAGATCGAATATTTATCACTGTTCCAGTTGTAGCTGCCACCTAAACCGATTCCGCCCCATAGACGTTCGTTCTGGCTGGCAAAACTCGTGCCGGAAACATCAACCTTTGTCCCTTCCAGGAACTCATAGTAGAGGTTTGCTATACCGTAGAGATAGGTTCTATCGATAAGACCATTGGCATTGTACCAAGAGTTCTGACGCTCAACAGATAGACCAATCCTGCCTTGGAGGCTCTCTCCGCGGTCGAGACTGACGCGGGCGTTGAAAGCATCGTTAAAGCTGTCGAAATTTACATTCGAATAAGTCAGCTGAGCTTGCGGGGTTACGGACCAACTCTGATCAATTGAAATGCGCTTACCGCTTTCCGCAGAGAAGGCATAGCCAAAGCCGTTATTGCTTTCCACCAATCCCATATTAGCGAGATTAGACGTCAGATCGCTATCATACCATGTTACCTGTGCCTGACCATCAAGATAGAAGCCGTTATCGCCATACCAGGTGAGGGTTCCGCCAAAACCATAGCCATCTGTCGAGATATCGCCATCGCCATAGAGTGAGCTTGTCTTTGCTTTACCATGGGCATAATGGACACTTATGCCGCCGATCAACTTGCCGCTTTCTGTTTCGGCCAACATGCCGTCAAGTCCGGCTTGCAGTTTGAGTGTGTTGAAGCTGTAGTCCGTTCCGGAAGTTGAGAAACGCGGGTCGGAATTTGTATGAGCACCTTCAATGCGCCCCCATACTCCATTCCCCTCAATCAGAGAGCCAGCCTCTTGTGCTGGGGCATAGGGAGAACCAACCGGGTCAGCACCTTCTGCAAGTATAATATTCCCGGCATTACTCCAGTACCGGTTACCTACACGCTGTTGCATTGTTGGTAAGCCGTTTAGACCCAGAAGAAGCTGCGGATAGGCTTCATAACTCGGAACACCAGGCTGATATAGCGGGACTTCTTCGCCATCATCACCGTCGCCTCCGCCGGTTATTCCACCGCCACCCGTTGGATCTTTGATCGTAGAACGTAGATACCAGTCGCCATCATTCGGGTTAGATTTTCCGTTTTTGTAGAGCTGATAAGCATAAGCACCACCAACTACAGCAGGCACTCCCTGGAATTGATAATCACCAAGTAGCGTGAACGTGGCATTAGATGCACCAGTAATATCGACGATTTTGATACCTTCAACAGTCTGAGCACCACTTCCGCCGACATTCTTGACTGAAAGAACACCGCTTCCGCTTGTATTATCACCAATCAAAAGCCGATCGGTGATTGAACTGTCGTTGCCGAGCACCGTTCCGATTAGAACCGTACCGCCATTTGCGGTATAGTTGCCGGTGACGGTCAGCGTCGTCCCTGGGTTCGGGCCAAGATCAACGATTCCGGAGTTGTTCAATGTTTTAAGTGACTGATTAAAGTCATTAAGAGCCAGAGTTCCCGTTTGTGCGACTTCAAAATCCGAATTGGAACTAAAAGTGTTCGTTGCACCTGCTGCGAGTGTTCCAGCTTCGACAGAGGTCGCACCAGTATAAGTGCTCTGCTTGTTGAGAACTGTTACACCGGTACCGATCTGACGGACATTACCCGCGCCGGAAATTACACTGTCAAAGCTAAGTGCGTCAGATCTGTTGAATGCCAAAGTACCGTTATTGGCTATGTCGCCAACGATTGACCCTGACGTCCCTCCATCGCCGAGCTGAAGTAACCCCGATGCAATAGTGGTGCCACCTGAGTAGGCTCCTGTGCCAGTGAGAACAAGCGCACCTTCGCCCGTTTTGATCAGTGACCCGGTTCCGGCAATACTTCCCTGTTGTGCGAGTGTCGTACCTGTATCCGTTTCAATCGTCGCATTACCAGCACCGATGGTCGTGGAGCGATTCATTGAGATGTCAGCAGTTGAATGAAGTGTGCCGCCATCAATGCTAAGTTGACCAGATGCAGATCCCAGATTTGCGTCAGACGCGATCTGAACAACCCCTGCACTAATGGCTGTTCCGCCTGCATAAGTGTTGGTGCCATTCAGTACGAGCGTGCCCGTGCCGATCTTCGTCAAATTGCCGTCACCGGTCACAATACCATCGTAATCTAACTTCGTTGCGTTGGTCGTTTCGATTGTGCCACCAGCGGATTGCAGTTCAGTCGCCCGGTCGATTATAAAGTCGGCTGTCGTTCGCAACGTGCCGCCATTAAAAGATACGTTGCCCGCTGCATCACCCAAATTACTGTTCTCTGCGACCTGAAGCACGCCGCCATTGATTGCGGTGCCCCCTGCATAGGTATTGGATGCTCCAAGGATAAGTGTGCCAAGATCAGTTTTGGTAAGTTGGGTATTTCCAGTGAGAACAGAGTTGATGGTAGCAGTGTAACCCACACCAGCTGCTGTACCATCGCCCACACGGATGATCGATGATGGCGAACCCACCAGCGTTATAGCATCACCGGTAATTACATAACCGTTGCTCGCGAACTGCATGCCTGATGCACGAACATCACCTGCACTGTTGTCAACTGTGACGGTTCCTGCCGTTGCCATGAAAATTGCAAATGCGTCATCCAGATATGGCGCATTGATCGCTCCGGTTGGCTCGGTCCAATTGATGTTGGTTCCACCCGAGCTTGAACTCTGCCATGTGCCGGTTCCGCCATTGACTGCACCATTTCCGATTGCGCCATTTGATGCAGGCCAGACATCCCAATAGGTCAGGTTCAACCCACTCGTGTTAACCAGATTGACCTGGTTGGCAACTGCTGTCTGAACGTAATAACCGCTAGCTGGGATAGTTCCGATTGTCAGACCATTATCAGTCAGCGTGCCGTCATAGCTGATAACGCGATAAACGCCTGGGTCAAACGATCCGCCGGGGGTAGCGACGACGTTGATTGTGCCGTTGAGGTTCAGATTTCCCTTAACTGTGGTGAGGTCGTTGAGAGGCCCACCGGCCACGTTGGCCTGCCCGAAACTATATTCAAGCATTGAGCCGCTGCTTAGAGCGAGATCACCGTTAACTGTGAGTTCTCCCGGTGCATCTCCAGCCCGACCTGGCGCAAGAGTGCCACCATTTTGCAAGGTAACATTGCCACCAATCGTACCTACACCACCGATCGTGGCGCCGTTCTCTACACTTGTTAGACCAGTCGCAGAGCTTTGATCGCCATTTACATAAAGCGCACCGCCAGTTACCGTCGTTGTACCACTATATGTATTGGAATTCTCAAGGTTCAATACTCCAGCGCCTGTTTTGCTTAACCCGCCTGTGCCAGTAATGACTTGTGTGACGTTGGTCGTATTGCCATTGGTATCGAACGTGCCGCCACCGGCGTTTAGAACAATCGCACGGCTGTTTGCTAGATCAAAGGACGAGTCAAAACGCAAAGCTCCGCCGTCAAATGTGAGGCCGCCATTCGCATTGCCAAGCGCGCTGTCAGCTGAAACAGCAATTGTACCTTCATTAATCCGTGTGCCGCCGGAATAAGTGTTTCCAGCCACCGTTGCCGGTGTCAAGATAAGAACGCCCGTCCCTGCCTTTTCAACTGCGCCGGAGCCAACTATTTGACCGGTATAAGTGCCATCATCAGGCTGGGTGAAGCGAACAAGGCCATCATTCTGTACGTTGTTGACGTTGTTCACTGCGATGGTTTTAACTGGAAGGCTTTGTGCACGCGCTTCAAGCACACCATCTGGACGAACAATCACATTGCCAGTGTAATCGAGATTGTTGCCTGTCAGAGCCAGCGTTCCGTCGCTTACCGTAACAGTGGTAAATCCGGATAAGCTGCCGCTTACAGTCCATAGGCCGTCACCGTTTTTAGTCAAAGTGGTGAAATTTCTAAGTGCGCCTGCGAGTGTGTCGCTCGACCCTGAAATACCTTGAAGAATAAGGTCGTTAATACCACCGCCGCCGTTGATGTTACCCGTAACGACAGAGTTTGGTTCAAAAGTCAGTGTATCGTTGCCGCCTGCAAAGCTCAGATCGCCAATTACCTGAGCGCCAGTCCGGTTGATAAAGTTGATGCCGGCGCCGCCATTGGTGCCGATCACGCTGCCGCCGCCCAATTTTTGTATCGTTCCGTAATTGTCTACGGTATTTTTAGCGCCAATCGTTTGATCTTCGAACCAAATAGCGGCGCTGCTTTGACCCTGAATAAGACCACGATTGATAATAGTATTTCCAAAACCATGAACATTCACGGCTTCCGCACGAGTATTCGTGCCGTTTGAAATGACCTGTCCACCTTGTTCAATAATAAGCTGACCATTGCTGCCGAACTCAATTGTATTCGGCCCGGTACCGAACAAACCGGCCCCCGAAGGGTTAGACGTATTCGTAACACTGCTACCGTTTCGAACGCTAATAATACCGCCATCCCCAATACTTATAGCGTTTGAATTAGTTGTATTAATTTGCGCGCCGGACTGTACTTCCACAGATTTGTTATTGTCTGTACGCCCTGTTCCAACAGTAGCGGTCCACGTCGAAGGTGCGGCTGATGAGCATACCGTCGAGCTACCTGTAGTAGTACAGGCAGCGAGAGCTTGGGTCGGAACAATGAAGAGCGCTGTGGGAAGAAAGACAGTGAAGGCGAACGCGGAACAAGTGGAAAGAAGGGCGTATTTCCGGTGCAACATGCCGTACTCCTGAATCAGCTAATTTATAATTAGCTAACACAACCCAATACAATTTGGGGTAGCATATATGCAACATAGGGTAAGGTTTTTGTGGTTGAACGATTTTAAGTTGTGAAACCTTAGCGTTCCGATTCAGTGCGGTATCAATTTTAAATAGTGCGTTCCGAGCGCATAAGATAATAGCATGGTTTATACCGGAAAAGGCGCTCCGCATTTGTTTCCACTACGGTATGATTTTGCAGCATAATCGCATTAACTTGCGCGGTTTTTGCGTTTATCGCTTCGATCACCGATAACTCTCCCAGTATCACAAGTGCTGAGGCTACAGGCGCAGAACCTTTCAATGTCGGACAGGCGACAATCGTGCTTGATGCGGATTTCAACTCGTCGGAGACTACACGGAAACTAATCCTACCCAAAGATCGAATTGGGCCAAATGCCCACCATGACCGAGCTGGGGCTGTGCTTGTGCCACCGGCGTCAGGCAGCCTTGGGTAAGATGGCCAGTCAGATACTCAAATGCTTGCCATCGGCATCAACGCAAGCTCAAATATTGGTTTGAAAATTGGCAGCCTACTCGGAATTGCTGTCAATGACGGGGAGCAAAGGGGCAGATGTATGCTACTTAAGCCGTGTCCAGTACGATCAAGGCAGAAGGCACAGATCACTGCGGCATTTTCGTCTAAAGTCAAAGTGGTAAAGCAGGTCATGGTGGTTGTAAGCTTGTCGCCAGAGGCGGTGGTTCAAGTGATAAATAACCGGTAAATACTGTATTCTGATCTAAATCTCACCGCACAAAACCCATAAGTGGCTTATAAACGTTATACGGTTGGCTCTCGAACCCCTTCATTTAACTGGAGATTTAAATGATCAAGCTTGTTACGTTCACGTCCGTAGCCGTTACTATACTTTATACATCGGCGCTGGCGTCTGAGGTGAGCTCTATTGATGCTGTGACTCTGTCTTCAGGTGGCGTTGCGGAAATATCCAGGAAGCCTGTGGTTTCGAGTGATGGTAATGTAGAAATCGAGGTTCCACTTGCTCAGGTTGATGACGTACTGAAAAGCTTGGTCCTTAAGGGTGGAAAGGGCGAGATTAAGACTATCTCTCTCGCTGGTCCAAGCCCGCTTGACGAGACTTTGAAGCAGCTTCCTTTTCAACAATCAGATTTGTCATCGGTTTCCAGCTTGCTGTCCTCAATTTCTGGTACTTCGGTAAGCGTCTCAAGCAATGGAAAAACCGTGAGAGGCAAAGTTTTGGGCGTAGAAACTGTTGCTATCGCCGACGGTGCAAAATTCTATCTGCTGACTGTGTTGGATCAAGATGAGAAGATCCAGACAATCAAACTTGGGGAAGATACTTCATTCAGTGTCGATGATGCTGAAATGAAATCTAAGGTTTTGGGCGCTGCAGCGTCCATCGAACGAAGCAAAAATGATGGCTCACGTCGTATTCGGATTGCCGTCAGTGATCTCTCGGACACCGATTCCCGTTTAGCTTATGTTGTTGCTTCCCCCATCTGGAAGACAGCCTATAAGGTTCTGGCGCTACCTGACGGTAAGGCGCGGCTACAGGCTTGGGCTGTATTAGAAAATGCGAGTGGCGAAGATTGGAAAGATGTTAAATTAACCCTGACATCTGCTGATCCTGTTACATTGAAGCAGCGTTTACACCAGATTTACTGGAAGGAGCGGGCGGAGGTCGCTGTAAATACAGCAACCGTTAATGCGTTCGAGGCGGACACTGGGAACCTGAATAACCGGCTGCGATCAATGCCTGCGAGTGAAAAAACAGCAGTATTTGAGAATGATGAGCAGATGATGGATATGGCTCGTGTCCCGGCTCCTGCCATTAGTGGTTATGGCGGCAGTTCTGCGGCGGGAAGTCAGAACAGTGCAGTTGCGGCAGCCTCGGAGCACGATACGAGTGCGAGCTTCGCCCTGCCGGGTACATTCGATCTGACAAACGGTGACAGTTTGTCAGTACCAATAGCTGATGCGCAAATTGATGCTGAGATGGTTTCAATTTATCGTAATGGCAACAACAGCGTCCACCCAATTGCTGCTATAATGCTGAAAAATTCATCCAACAATAGTTTACCGGGTGGAATACTGACTGTTTACGACAGCCAGGCTGGTTATATTGGAGATGCAGAGCTCTTAAGCCTTCCAAAGGATGATACTCGAATTGCGGCCTTTGCAACGGATCGCAAGGTGACGGTAACGCAAGAGCAGGAACCAACGAGACAGATCACCGATATAAAAGTGGTGGATGGCATCGCTCACATCTCGGAAAAGCTGCGTGAAACTACCACTTATCGCATCTCTGGTGCGCTGGATGGCGACAGAACAGTTATCATAGAACATCCTAGTCGGGATGGCTGGTCTTTCTCTTCAGATGCCGAAAGTGGAAGAACTGTATCCCATCGCCGGTTCAAAGCTTCTGTTAAAGCGGGGCAGGAGAGATCTGTCGTTGCTGTGGACGAGCGAATTCAAAATGAACGCTATGGGTTAACTGATATCGATCCCGCTACACTTGTCAGCTGGTCCTCATCTGCCGCCGATAAGGATGTGGCGGACAAATTTGCCAAACTTGCGAAGGCACAGCGTGAGAAAATTGAAAAGGAGCGGGAACTTCAGAGTTCTGAGGAGAAGCTCCGGTCTCTTCAAGATGAACAAAATCGCATTCGCCAAAATATTGCAGCCGTACCGGAGAATAGCGATTTGAAAGGTAAATATCTTGCGATGCTTGATGAGAGCGAGACATTGATTGCGGAGGTGTTGAAAAAAAGAGAAACAGATCAGGCCGAAATTGATCGCTTCTCCCGAGACCTAAGAGAGCAGGTCCGAAATTTTTAAACCGCTCACATCATCAGTGTATGTTTTGACGGTAGATCGCAAAGAATATGATCGCCATTAATGCGCCAATAGCGGCGAGCAGAAATGCTCGTCGTGCAGAAAAAGTATCTTTACTAATCATGCCGGTTACGGCGGCAATCGATGTCCATAAGATCAAGAAAGCCCAGAGTAGCAACGTGTAGACTGGCTTGGACAAATCATAGCCACCTCCACCAATGGAGGGTGAAGTGGGCGGGGTTGGGTTTAGCAACCAGTTAAGTGCGCCTGTCACCAAAACAAAAATGGCTATCCATATGTAGAATATGCGTTTTGGCATCGTGTAAGGCTCGCTTCTGAAAACAGGGCACAGGATACACAAAAAGTCCGAGTTCAATAGGAAAAAGATCGACATTGTTCTTAATATCAAAAGTACATAATTCGACGGTCCTCCTATAATGTCTAAAGAAATGGCCTGCCGATCAATGTGGCCAGAAGACTGGACAGCACTTGCCTTTGAAAAACAAGTTCACGGTCAAATCGGTCCGGCCATCAGCCACAATGAAGCACCAGTTAATATTGACACGGTATATGCGAGCGAGCTCGACGAAAGCTGAATGAACGGTCCATATGCGGCGCAAGCAAATCGACAAGGTTCACCGGTCCGAGGATGGCAGTTGCACCAGCCGTCGCAAGAGCGCAGAACGCGATGACGCCTCCTCTTGTAATGCAAATACCTACTCGTGCTTCATACCATGAGTACGCCGGCTCCTGGTCATCTCGATGGAGACTGGATTTTCCGGATCGTTTTGCAAGCGGATCACCAGAACAATCGCCTCATTGAGTAATCGTTTAATGACGACATCGATTTCATAGGGGCTAAATCTAATGGGTTTATTCGATCAGTTGGAAATTCAATCGAGTTGAATATCCAACACTCTTTCGATCATTTCTGTTGCAAGTTTCACAAACATATCTGTGTTCTCGCGCGTTAAATCGAGGCAGGCTTCGATCCATATACCGTCCAGTATGGCATGCACGCAAATGGCGGCGCGTTCAATTTCTACAGGTGTGAGCGCTCGTTCTTCAGCTTTGAAAACTTCGGCGAGAAGCGGTTCAGTCGCCTGGCGGAGATTGGCGTAGCTTTCATCACGCACTGCCGTGATCAAAGGGTCGACGCGATTCTGGCTGATGAAGGTCGCCCAGAGCGATAACATTCTATAATCCGACGCCTGACCTTCAAGTGTTGCTTTGATGAATTGCAAGAGCCGCTGATGTGGCGTTCCTTCGTTTCCTCCCAGTATTTCCATACTAGATGCAGTGATCAACTCCATCGTCCTGCGATAGGCTTCGATGATGAGATTAGCTTTGTTTTCAAAATGATGGCGGATCAGCCCGTTCGTCACGCCCGCGCGCGCCGCAACCGCGCGCACGGTCGTCGCCTGAATGCCAAGCTCGGATATGCACTCCAATGTCGCTTCAATCAACTCGCGACGGCGTTCGCTTTCCGGGGCACGTTTGAACAGGCTCGGCATGAAACTAAGATTCTCCTTCGGAGGTTTATGTCGCACGTATGATCACAAAGGCAAAGTAGGGATGCGTCAAATTATGCACTTGCATAGCAATTATGCATCTGTATAGTTTTCATTATAAAACGACTGCCTAGGGAAAATTCCAACAAGGCAGCGGGGGAAATGCAGTCAAGGTGAGGAGCACTTTCGAAAGCTGAACCGTTCACCACAACTCACGTATTAATCCGTGAGCTGATGGCAAAATGCGTCCGCTTAATCGTCATGCGGATGTTTAGACGTCTCGGATCATGCTTTTGAAATTGAAAATTAATGACGGACACAAACATCGCGATTGCGGTCAAGGACTTACACAAACGTTTCGGTACGCTCGACGTCCTGAAAGGCGTTTCGCTCGAAGCCAATTCCGGTGATGTAGTCGCCATTATTGGTGGCAGCGGCTCAGGAAAATCCACACTTCTACGCTGCATCAATCTGCTCGAAATTCCAACTTCGGGATCAATCGCCATTCACGGTGAGCAGATCAAAATGCGCAATCGAAGCCACGGCATGGAGCCAGCCGACGCGCGGCAAGTACAGCGCATCCGTGCAAGCCTCGGCATGGTCTTCCAGAGTTTCAACCTCTGGCAGCATATGACTGTTCTGCAAAACGTGATTGAAGCGCCGGTTCACGTGTTTGGAGTTCCAAAGGACCAAGCCATCGCCGAAGCGGAAGTCATTTTGCGCCGCGTTGGGCTATATGAAAAACGCGACGTCTATCCGGCCTTCATGTCTGGTGGCCAGCAGCAGCGTGCCGCAATAGCGCGTGCAGTCGCTATCCAGCCGCTGGCAATGTTGTTCGACGAGCCAACTTCCGCACTCGACCCGGAGCTGGTCGGCGAAGTGCTCTCAGTCATCCACGATCTGGCAAAAGAACACCGCACCATGATCCTCGTCACGCACGAGATGAAATTCGCGCGCAATGTCGCGACGAAGGTCGTTTTCCTGCACGGCGGACAGATCGAGGAACAAGGCCCACCCGAACAGATATTCGGCGATCCTAAATCGGAGCGCCTGCGTAAATTCATCAGCTCAACGCATAGCTGAAGAACAAGCCGCAACACCAAGATTGCGGACAAGATGGAACAATAAAACGGAGGAAATCATGAAAGCAATAATCAAGGCATGTGCGGTGGCATTTTTAGCCGCAACGGCAATGGCTCCAGCCGCACAAGCACAGACGATGAAGGTTGCATTTGGCGCAGAGCCTTATCCGCCAATGTATTACCCAGATGCATCGGGCAAATGGCAGGGCTTTGAAATCGAACTCGCTGGCGTTGTCTGTGAAGCGGCAGGGCTGAAATGCGAAACCGTGCCGATTGCATGGGACGGCATCATTCCGGCGCTGACCAGCGGCAAGGTCGATATGATCATGGGTTCCATGTCGATCACCGACGAACGCAAGAAGCGCGTCGATTTCTCTGATAAATATTACAAAATCCCGCCAATGATCATCACGGCGAAGGACGCGAAGTTCGACATCACACCGGAAGGCATGGCGGACAAGGCCATCGGCGTTCAGGTTTCCACCACCCATCAGACCTATGTCGACAAGTATTTCGTGCCAAAGGGCGCAACGCTGAAAGAATACCAGACGCAGGACGAAGCCAATAACGACCTCGCCGCTGGACGTCTTGATGCGGTCATGGCAGATAGCAGCGCGTTGAGCGATTTCCTCAACACAGATGTTGGCAAATCCTGCTGCGAAAGCAAAGGTACACCGGCTGACGATGTGGCCATTCTCGGTCAGGGCGTTGGCGTTGCCGTGCGCAAGGGCGAAGACGATCTGCGTGAAAAGCTCAACGTTGCCATCAAGACCATTCGCGAAAACGGCGAATATGATCGTGTGGCGAAGAAGTATTTCACCTTCGACGTTTTTGGCCAGTAAGTCCGTTTCAAGGCTGTTCACATGAACTCTGTCTTCCCCGCAATCGTCGACTGGAGCCTGCTTGCCTATGACCCGCCGGGTTGGGGGCGTGCGCTGTTCTTCGGTCTGCTGAATACCTTGCAAATAGCCGTAGGCGGTTATCTGTTTGGGTTGCTGCTTGGCGTTTGCGGGGCGGCAGGAAAACTCTATGGCAGTCCTGTCATAAAAGACCTGCTCGCGGTTTACACCACTGTCGTTCGCGGCATCCCCGAGTTGGTCCTGCTTCTGATCCTTTATTATGCAGGCACACAGTTCCTCAACACGATCATGGTCAAACTCGGCTATGGATCGGTCGATGTCAGCGGCCTTGTCGCTGGCATCATCGTGATCGGTCTGGTTCAAGGTGCCTATGCAACGGAAGTTATTCGCGGCGCCATCCTTGCAATCGCCCCCGGCCAGATCGAAGCCGGTCGCGCATTCGGCATGTCACCTATAAAAGTCATGCATCGCATTACCTTGCCAGCCATGCTGCCTTTTGCCATTCCGGGCCTCTCCAATTTGTGGCTGATCGCCACGAAAGACACTGCCCTTCTTGCTGTCGTCGGCTTTACAGAACTCACACTCGTCACGCGTCAAGCGGCAGGTGCAACCAAATCCTATATGCTGTTCTTCCTCACCGCAGGCGCAATCTATCTCGGCATAACGCTGCTTTCGACAGCGTTCCTACGCGCCCTTGAGCGCCATTTCAAACGCGGTTTCCCGGAGGCACGATGAGATGTATATAAGCACAACAACACCACGTTTTCCGGCTCTCCGTGACTGGCTCCAGCCTCACCGTATTGTATTACTGGCATTGCTTGTCATAGCCATTGGCCTTGCCGTCTATATGGGCGAATGGGATTGGCTACCGCGCTATATGCCGCGCATTATATCCGGCATTGGCCTCACCCTGTTCATGCTGTTTGGCAGCGTCATTATCGGCTTTATGCTGGCTGTTCCGCTAGGCATCGTGCAGGTCACCGGCCCTTGGTGGCTCAAAGCGCCTGCAACCATATTCTGCACCGTGTTTCGCGGCACACCTCTCCTGTTGCAGCTCTGGCTGCTCTATTATGGGCTGGGTTCGCTCTTCCCGATGATCCCCGGAATACGCTCGTCATTCCTCTGGCCTTATTTGCGTGAAGCATGGCCCTACGGTCTCTTTGCGCTCACCATGTCCTTCGCTGCCTATGAAGGCGAGGTAATGCGCGGAGCATTCGCCGGCGTCCCTTCTGGCGAATTACAAGCCGGACGCGCCTTCGGCATGGGGCGTTTCAAAATCTTCCATCGCATCTGGTTTCCGCGTGCATTCTATCGCGCCCTGCCAACGCTCGTTGGCGAAACCGTGCTGCATCTTAAAGCAACGCCGCTAGTCGCGACAATCACCGTTATCGATATTTACGGCGTAATGACCAAGGTGCGACAGGATACGCTTCTGACCTATGAACCGCTTTTCCTGCTGGCTGCGATCTATCTCGCACTGACATGCATTCTCGTGCTTGGCATGGGCCGGATCGAACGCCGCATACCGGTCAAAGGGGTTTGAGATAACCACTAATACCGACACGTTCTAACACAGAAACACTGCTTCAAATCTAACCGGCAAAGATAGGCTCCAGCGAGCCACTTTCCGGAACAATGGAACTATGCCCATGCGCGACCCACGTTACGATATATTGTTCGAACCCATTAAAATCGGCCCTGTCACAGCACCCAACCGTTTTTATCAGGTGCCGCATTGCAGCGGCATGGGCCATCGCTATCCCGACGCCGACCGCCATATGCGCCGCATGAAAGCAGAAGGCGGCTGGGGCGTCATCGCCACGCAAGAAACGGAGATCCACCCGACCTCCGATATCACCCCGTCCAATCAGGGTAGATTATGGGACGATAAGGATATTCCGCGCCTTATCCAGTTGACCGACGTCGTGCATGAACATGGAAGCCTCGCGGCCATTCAGTTGGTGCATAATGGCATCCACATCGCCAACCGCCTGACGCGGCTTTCGCCGCTCGGACCATCCGACATTATGGTCGATGTGGAAGACCCGGTGCAGGCTCGCGCAATGGATAAAAGTGACATTGCGCAATTTCGGAAATGGCATCACGATGCGGCATTGCGCGCAAAGCGCGCGGGCTTTGACATCATCTATGCCTATGCCGGTCACGACATGACCCTGCTACAGCATTTTCTGCTGAAACGTTATAACAAACGCACCGATGAATATGGCGGCAGCTTTGAAAATCGTCTCCGGCTTTTCCGTGAAGTGATTGCCGACACCCGCGATGCCGTTGGCGACAAATGCGCGATTGCAGTGCGCTTTGCGGTCGAGGAATTCTTGGGCACTGATGGCCTGACCCATGATGGTGAGGGCCGCGACGTGATTGCCGCTCTCGCCGATGAACCCGATCTTTGGGATGTAAATCTCTCCAACTGGTCGAATGACAGCCAGACCTCACGCTTCTCGCAAGAAGGTTTTCAGGAAGACTACGTTTCGTTTGTGAAAAAGCTCACCTCAAAACCAGTTGTTGGCGTGGGGCGCTATACCTCGCCCGATGCGATGGTTCGCGCGATCAAGAAAGGCATTTTCGATATGATCGGCGCAGCGCGCCCATCAATTGCCGATCCCTTCCTGCCAGCAAAAATCCGCGATGGCCGCATTGACGATATCCGCGAATGCATTGGCTGCAATATCTGCACGGCAAGCGATAACACGGTCGCACCAATGCGCTGCACCCAGAATCCAACCATTGGCGAAGAATGGCGCAAAGGCTGGCATCCGGAAATCATCCCAACTCTTGAAGACCAGCAATCCGTGCTCATCGTCGGCGGCGGTCCGACCGGGCTTGAAGCAGCGCGTGCCATGGCGCAACGCGGTGCCGATGTGATGCTGGCCGATGCGGCACAGGAATGGGGCGGTCGCGTTGCGCAGGAATGCCGCCTACCCGGCCTTGCCGCATGGGGCCGCGTGCGCGACTGGCGAATTGGCCAATTGCAGCAGGCACCCAATGCACAACTCTATCTCGATAGTCAGCTTAGCGCAGAAGACATTCTATCCTATGGCATCCCGCATGTAGCGATTGCCACAGGGGCACGCTGGCGTAACGATGGCATGGGCCGCGCCCATCGCGATCCACTCGATTATCTTGCTGAAGGCGCAACAATTGGCGTCAATGCGCTGCTCGAAAACGGTGTGAGCGCACTCACGAATGATGGCCCGGTCGTCGTGTTCGATGATGATCGGTACTATATGGCGAGTGTTCTGGCCGAGCTTATCGCCTCATCAGGACGTGCTGTGACTTTCGTTACCCCCGCCCCAATTGTCGCGCCCTGGACCGAACACACGCTCGAACAAAGCCGTGTGCAGCGCCGCCTGATCGAAAAGGGTATTGAAATTGTCCCGCTGCACCAGCTTGCCGGACGTACAAAAGATACGCTCGACATTGCCTGTTCTTATTCCGGTAAAACCCGCACAATCGACTGTGCCACACTGGTTCCGGTCACGTCACGCATACCAATAGATCAACTATGGCATGACCTCATCGCCATGAGAGACCAATGGGCCGATCATGGTCTGGAAACGGTTGAACGCATCGGCGATTGCCTCTCTCCCGGAATCATCGCCGCCGCAACTTATGCCGGACATGGTTATGCACGAAGCCGCAACAATCCCGCGACTGAAGACAATTACGATATCTATCGATAATCCCCGTTCATCGAGCATTTTAAAGCAGCGGAGTAGTAATGAAAGGCCGCCTTATGAAATCGTGAAGCTCTTATTTGGAAGTGCGATGACTATTCGTTTCGAGATTGGCGTATTCACGTTACCTAAATACTGTTGCAGGACGTCAATCGCCTACAATGCGTTGATCATGAATAGCAAAGAATCTGGGCGTAAGAATGTGAGATTGCGTTTGGTTCTATTCGAAGCGTTCTTTTGAACCAGCGAACTTGAAAATATATCGGACTTAATTGGGTTAATGAACGAAATATCCCCACAACCGGCAAGAAAATACGTTTGAAACTCCACCGAAAGTTGTTGACGTATTAGCGCTAACTTGTAATCTCAAGCGTAAAATAACTGGCGGCGGTTATGATATCGGGGCTCTGAAGAGCCGGGGGGATTCTCTTGTTTGAACTGCACAACGCAGCTAGCGCTTCCGTGCGCACAAAATCGTCTAACAGGAGTGCGACTGTCAAATGCGTCGCTCGCCGCTCGGCATTTCTGTTATGTACAGCCGCTATCTTGTCGGGGATTGGGCCGTCACACTCCCAAGCCGAGCCAGTACCTCAATCAGTCTGGAAGGGCGCAGTAAACTCTGACTGGTCCAACCCATTGAATTGGACTGGTGGCATACCGGATTCCACGATTTGGGCATTCCTTGGTGATCCTTCTCGTGGGAATCTGACCGCGATTGCCACTGGAACACAAGCATTTGCCGACAAGGTTACTATCAATCAAGGTAACGAGCTTGTAGTCGAGGGCGGCTCACTCAGAGTGTCGGATATTATTTCTATTTCGACCAGTAGCCTTGCGGGCGATCCACGAGGCTCTATGATTATTAAAGCAGGTGGTCATGTTGTAACCGATAGGCTCTTTGTAGCCGATGGTCGAAATCAAGGGTCTCTTACGGTCTCTGGAGGAGACGCGGTGCTGACTGTCAATCTCAGTCAGCCCAATAATGTGGACAATAGGTTTGTTGTCGGAGGGTGGGGCGATGGCGTTCTTCTTCTGAATAATGGCGGCACAATTAATGTCGGCGGGACGAACCCTCTTGAACTAGGCAACATATTTGGTGACCGCGAAGCGACAGGCGTTCTTAGCATTGGCCAAGGCGAGCTCTCAGGTACTATCAATGCCGCAGAAATCCACTTTAACACGAAAACATCGTGGATTGGCGCCGATTTTACTGATGCGATGACAATCGGTTCCAAGATAACCGGAACAGGTTATCTCATCAAGAATGGTACAGGAACGCTTACGCTCACGGGTATGAATACCTATAGTGGCACAACGACAATCCGTGGTGGAACACTGGCGCTCTCAGGACAGGGTCGAATTAACGCTTCATCCGCAGTCGTTGTGAACGGAATACTAGACGTGTCCGCGGCTGCTTCGGCCCAGATCAACAATCTTTCTGGCACGGGTACAGTCGTTCTTGGTGGCCGATCTTTGCTTATCAGCAACGCGGCAAGTACATTCAGCGGAAATATTTCAGGCACTGGTGGCATTAACATTAGCAGCGGAACACAGGTTCTGTCGGGCCAAAACAGTTTTACCGGCGGAGCAGGCATTTCGGCGGGTGCACGTCTTGAGATCGGTGATGGTGGATCAACGGGATCAATTGTAAGTAATGTAACCAATTATGGTACATTATCCTTTAATCGTGCTGATGAAATCACTTATGCAGGAATTGTCACTGGTCCAGGATCGTTTGAACAACTGGGAACAGGAAAGCTCATTCTGACCGGAACCAGCAGTTCGAGCGGCAATGTTCAAATCGCTAACGGTAGTACGTTGCAGCTGGGTAATGGCGGGACGACTGGTCTGATTGGTGGTACCAACTTTCCTGGTACTATAACCAATGATGGAACACTCATTTATGACCGTTCCAATACCTTGACATGGCGCGGTGCTTATAAAGGAACGGGCGAGATTATTCAGGCAGGTACCGGAACACTGCTGTTAACCGGTGATAGTTCCGCCTTTGCAGGTAACACAACGGTCAAAAACGGTACGATGCTTGTCGGCAACAGCCTGGGGGCTGGAAAGCTTGGTGGAAATATTGTCGTCCTGAGTGGGGCAACACTCGGCGGATCGGGTTCTATTGGTTCGGGTGCCGGATCAGCGGTCAACATATCGTCTGGTGGAACACTTGCTGCCGGTAATTCAATCGGTACAATGAATATCAATGGTAATCTCAACCTTGCCGCAGGTGGCAATCTTGGAGTGGAGATTGCTGGTGATGGATCAACCGATCTTGTTAACGTAACAGGAACGGCTAACGTTGCTGGTAGTAATTTATACGTCACAGCAATTGACCCAGAAACCAGTTACCAAAATGGCCAAACCTATCGGGTCTTGAATGCAGACGGTGGCGTAAGTGGAGAGTTCTCTAATGCTGTGTCTCGTTCCGCATTCTTGAATTTTGGATGGAGCTATAATCCCAACAGCGTTGACCTGACGATCGCGCTCAACAATGGCGGAACAGACCCCGGCACACCCGAACCCCGGCCGCTCTTCAAGAGGGTAGCTGACACTTCCAATCAATATGCAACGGCGGCAGCCTTGGATACGCTTGCCCAATCTGGCGCTTCGCTGGAACTCTACAATGATCTTCTGATGCTATCAGCAGACGAAGCACGCGGCAGCTTCGACAGTCTTTCCGGTGAGGTCTATGCGTCAACTGCCAGTGTTTTGATTGATCAGTCTCAGTTTGTTCGCGGGGCCATGAATAGTCGCCTGCAGCAAGCTTTCGGGGCGCGCGTAGCTGCCCCAATAGAGCAGCTGCCATTTTTTCCAGTGCCTAAGCCTGCTTCGTCGCAGGCTATTGAACAGGCTGCACCAAGAACTCCTGCCGTTCCACAGACGCCTTATTCTGCATGGGGATATGCTTTTGGAGCCTGGGGCGTTCTGGACGGAAACAAAAACACCGGCGATGTAAAGTCATCCGTTGGCGGTTTTGCGAGCGGTGTCGATGCAGCTGTTCTCGATACTTGGCGCATTGGTGTTATGGCTGAATATAGCCGCTCAAGTTTCCGGGTGAATGATCGGTCTTCGTCCGGAAATAGTGATAATTATACCCTTGGAACCTATGCAGGCTCACAGTGGTCGATTTCCGATGATGCAGCGCTGAATTTACGCTCAGGTCTAGCATATACTTGGCATAATATTTCAATGAACCGCAGCATAGCTTTTCCCGGGGTAACAGACAGCCTAAGCAGCGATTATGATGCTTCCAATCTGCAGATTTTCGGGGAGTTGGGCTACCAGATGAAAGTGAATCGATCACTCCTTGAACCCTATGCTAATCTTGCCTTTGTGCGATTTAGGAGCGATGGGTTTGGTGAAGACGGTCTCACTGCGGCGGCACTCTTAGTTAACTCAGAAACAACCAACACCAGTTTCAGTACTTTGGGATTCCGTGCTTCTACTGACTTTGATATTGGTAATGTTCCGCTCACAGCGCGTGGGGATATCGGCTGGCGCCACGCCTTTGGTGATGTAACGCCTATATCGGCAGCTCGCTTTGTTGGGTCGGATGACTTTAGCGTGTCAGGGTCGCCGATCGCCAAAGACGTTGCGCTGTTTGAGGCTGGTTTTGACATTCCGCTCAGCGACGCTGCTAAAATAGGGATCTCCTATAATGGTCAGTTTGGTACGGGCGCTGTGCAGAATGGAGTTAATGCGAGATTTAGTGTGGGGTTCTAAGCATTGAGCGCAAACTGTTAGTTAATCTTAGCTTGCAGGGCTAACATACATGCCGATTTGTACTCGCGATAAAAACCAGCACCAAACCAGAATGATAAATGTCTCTTAAAGGGATTCTTTGGGTGTCGATTTGTTGTTCTTTGGCAAGTCACAACGTTTCAGTTAACTAGTCAAGGCGATCTAGATCGTTACTAAAGATGTGTCTGGATAGTCAAAGCCTCGCCACTCTCCCGCTATTTTTCAGGCACGTCTGAGTGCGGGAGAGTCGATGTTTCTTGTATTTAAGTTGACCAATGCATAGTTATTGCGGAACGTCACCTGCTTTGGGAAGTTTTGCCCAATTAGCTAGAAAGTCGTCGCGGTTTTTGGCAGCATCAGCCTCGTCAAGTGTGAAGACCTTTACGTCGACAAGTTCAGGCAGTTCAACGAATTCAGATACTTTGATATCGTTGCGGCTTGGGCGACGGAACGCGACCTTCAATAGTTCTATTTGCGCTTCCTTTGAAAGCAAACTGTCGAGCGCCTTTTTAGCATTTTCTCCACTTGGCGCATTCTTGAACAAGCCGGCAAACTCCGGCGTCATAAACGTGCCTTCTGATGGGTAAACGAGGGATAATTCTTCCTGTCCGCCATCGATGTAAGGATAGGCTGTGGCTTCAAAAGTTAAGCCGATAGTGTATTCCCCCATTGCTGTGCCTTTAGGCACATTGGATGCCGCACCTGATGTCACAATATTGGCTGAAACAGCCTTAAACGTGTCTTCATCAAGCAGTTTTGAAAGACCCCAAGCAATGGTGTAACCAGTCGAGCTGTTGACAGGATCAGGCATGATAATCTTGCCTTTCCATTCTGGCTTGGCCAGATCAGCCCATGTTTTTGGAGCTACATTGTCCTGTAACTGATCGGAGTTGACCAACATTGTTACCAGATGAACATTGGCAGGAATAAACAGATCGCCACTGTAATGCAGGTTTTGTGGAATAGCTTCGAGCGCTGATGCCTTATAGGGTTCAAACAGTTTTTCATAAGCGCCGAGGGTGTTTGCGGATGAAGACCAGAAAATGTCACTTTGAGGTGCTGACGCCTCAGCTTCTGCTCGCCGCAACAGAACGCCCGACCCTCCAGTGATTACACCGAGATTCTGTCCAGTTTTGTCTTTTACAACTGATTGTACGGCCTCATAGGCCTGAACTGGGTTGGACGTATAAAGTACGGAATCGCTGGCCAAAGCTGGAAGTGTGAGGCCAAGCGACATAGAACCGGCTAACAGATAAGAAGATAGTTTCATAGTTTCCTCGCATTTGATGAAGTGATTGAGCAGTTGGCCTGCTTCGTAGGCTTATTTGGAAGCAAAAACATCAATCCGGAACAGTTTGGTGGCAACGATGATAGGCACCAGAATGACAGTAACCAATACCAGGCCATATGCTGACGCGTATGCCATGAGCCCGGAATCCAGCAGTCGGAAAACTTGAATTGGGAGTGTTTCCCGTCCTCCCGAATAGACCAGAATAGAGGCTGACAGTTCGGCCACCGTCGTGGTCCACGTAAGGATCGCTGCGGATGCAATGGCAGGCAGCATCATAGGGAGCACGACCTTGAAGAAGGATCGTACTGGTGGAACACCAAGACTGATTGATGCTTCTTCAATCGAATTTGGAATGTTCTGTAAAATGGCTTGAGAGTTGCGCATACCAAAGGGCATCCGGCGCACTACGTAGGCCAATACAATGATCATAGCAGTACCGGACAATGGCAGCCAGCCGCCGTGGAAGGTCGCCAGAAGGCCAACGCCCAAAACCGTGCCTGATAGGGCCAGCGGAATGGCTGATATGTAATCAATGATCGGGGTGATTAGATTGGGCTTTTTGACTACCAGATAGCTGACTACGGCGCTAAAGATAATCGATATGAACGTAGCGGTCGCTGCGTAGGTGAGAGAATTGACGAGCGGCTGAGGAGCAGTGACAAAAACGCGGGCGATGTTGGAAAATGTCCAGTTGCCCCATTGCATTACAGGTCCACGTGAGGCTGTGAATGCTCCGACAACGATTACACAAAGCGGCAACAGTGATACAACAACGATAGATCCAGCGCTTATGGCGACCAGAAATCCGTTTACTCCTCGTAAAGTTACTGGTTTTGCACCGCGCCCTTGAACGATCTCGAAACGGCCGCGCGACACCACGAATCGGTTGCAGAAGAGCACAAGCATAACAATTAACACCGATACGCTGGCCAGCGTCGATTGCATTGTGATGTCGCTGGCACCTTCTGCGACTGCGGCTTGATAAGTGACGACAGAAAGCAATGGCAGTCGGTGGCTCAAAATCATAGAGATGGCGAAGTTTCCGACAACCATCGTGAAAACAAGCAAAGCTGAGGCAAGAACTGTCGGTAGAATTACCGGCAGCATAACACGAAAGCGGGATTTTGCCGGGCTTGTTCCCAATGATTGAGCGGCCTCTTCGAGCTGCACATCGAACTTGCCAATCGCGGCGACGACACCGATATAGATGTAGGTATAATAGATAAAACTCATGGAGACGATGAGGCCAAACCAGCCATAGAAGCTCGGTAAGATAATGCCGTAGCCCTTAAGAAATCTGGTCACTAAACCATTGTTGCCCAACATCATCAGCCAAGTTTGCGCTGCAATGACCTCGGGAAGCACCAGCGTAATAAGCGGCAAAAGAGCAATGAGCCATTTGCCTGGAAAAGTGTAGCGAGCGGTCACATATGCCAATAGAACACCAATGATGGCGCAGAATATGGTAACGACCGAGGCAAGTATCAGTGTATTTTGTATCGCGGCGATATAGCGGGGATTGTCCAACAGACGCATCCAGCCATTCTGTCCGTCGCCTACAAAACTGGCGCTAAGAATGGTTAGTAGCGGATAAAGTATAAAAACACATAACAGCGCCAAAGCCAGCAAGCTCAACCAGAACCACGGTGTTTGAATTGCCTTTTTCATGCTGCAATCACCAGTGCCTGGTCTGGGTTGATTGTTACATGCACTTGATCGCCCAGTCCAAAGGCGTCATGGTTTTGGCCATGTAATTCGGCAACCAATTGCTGCCCGTTATGAATATCGAGGCGATAACTTGTCTTGGTGCCAAGGTATTGGCGACTGCGGATTAAGCCAGCGATCGTCTGCTGGCTCTCTGGGCGTGTTGCGGAGATATAAAGATTTTCAGGTCGAAGGATCAGAGTACCGCTTTGGGCTGATTTTTCGCTGCGATGATCAGCAGCGCTGATTATCTGGGTGCCGATTGAGACGTTAGCATAATCGTTTTTTGCTGACAGCACATCGACAGGAATACAGTTAGCGGAGCCGACAAAGTCAGCCACATAGCTGGTGCGTGGTGTCGTATAAATTTGTTTGGGTGTACCAATCTGCTCAAGCGCACCACGGCTCATGACGCCGATGCGGTCTGACATGGCCAACGCTTCTTCTTGGTCATGGGTGACAAATACGGTGGTGATATTATCTTCGCGTTGCAACTCGCAGATTGTTTCGCGGATTTGAATGCGCAGTTTGGCGTCCAGATTAGACAGAGGTTCATCCATCAAAAGAACAGCTGGTTTTATGACGAGCGCGCGGGCGAGGGCTACACGCTGGCGCTGACCGCCGGACAATGCGGCTGGATGACGTTGGGCAAGATGGCTCAGGCCAACACGTTCAAGCGCCTGACCAATTTTGGCCTTAGCGCTCTCACCTTTTTCGCCACGAGCGGTCAAGCCATAAGCAACATTCTGTTGCACCGTTTTGTCAGGGAAAAGTGCGTAATCCTGAAAAACCATCCCTATATCGCGCTTATGCGGCGGTAGGTGCGTGACGTCTCTATCACCGAAACGGATCGAGCCGTTGGAAGCCGCCACAAATCCGGCAATGGTACGCAACAGTGTAGTTTTGCCGCAGCCAGATGGTCCTAAAAGGGTAAAAAAGCACCCCTGAGGAATGTCTAGTGACAATTGGGAGATGACGTTCTCCTCTCCGTAAGTCACATCAAGGCTTTGAATTTTAATGCCCATATTTGAGTTCCCATTTTAATTAATTAGGCTTGGTGGACAAAAATCCGTGCGTTTTATGCAGCTTGGCTAGCCTCTTTCACGCTTGAGTTCACCACTTCCAAAGCCTGTGCATGGCAACGCTCGTCGCCAGCTGCAAGAATGGTGCCGTTGCTGGCTAAAGTCAGTGGCTGACCCTGCCAGTCTGTAATTTTTCCACCTGCGCCTTCGATAATCGGACGATATGGAGCGAAATCATAAATCTGTTGCCCCGCATCAATGGCGATATCTGTGCGTCCTTCAGCAAGCCTCCCATAGTTGAGGCAGGCGCCACCGTAAACGCGATTGGCAGTTTGACGGCGCAGTGCGTTGAGAGCAGGCAACTGATCCGTAGACATATAGTCTTGGTTAGAGTTGGTCATGAGCGCGTTTGCAAGACTTGCACACGGACGGCATTTCACGACTTGTCCATTGAGCCGCGTTGCTTGCCCTGTTGCCCCTATCCATCTTGCGTCCAACAGTGGGCTATCGATGATGCCGATCTGTGGCATGCCATCGATAGCCAACGCGATCAGTGTTCCCCAGACTGGAATGCCTGCAATAAAGGGTGCCGTGCCATCAATGGGATCAAGAACCCATACATGCGATGCCTGCGTGTCGATGTTGCCTTCTTCCTCACCAATGATGCCATGATGCGGATATTGTTTTTTGATTTCTGTCCGAACCCGATGCTCGATGGCACGATCATATTTTGTGACCAAGCTATGATCCGGCTTAACTTCAATTTCTGCAAAGCTATTGCAGTTGTCGGTCAATTGCTCTGTCAGAGTTCTGCGCGCCAGCTCTGCTAAAGCTGTTGCAAAGCCAACAAATTGGTCCAGTTCTGATATCGGCATTAGCTTTTCCCATATTTCTCCTTAATTAGACGTAGCAACAAACATAAAATGTGGCAATAGTTGGCATATGTGTTTTTTTGTGTTTTTAGATGTGGCGATCAAAATAGGCGGCTAGGATCATGTGGCAGGACGAGCGGCATAAGAAAATTCTGGATTACTTAACGGCTTTTGGTCGCGTGTCTATTGACCAGATCACGGAGGAAATGGGGGTTTCGCGCGAAACGATCCGCCGCGACCTCATGGAGCTAGAGCTGGCAGGCAAGCTGAGACGTGTTAGAGGTGGCGCTGTCCCGCTTGCTAAGGAAGACACTGACTATCATGTGCGCGTCAAACAAAGGCTGCTCGAGAAGCAAGCAATCGCATTCGAAGCACTCAATCTGCTTTCTGATGACATGACCTTGTTCATTGACGCTGGCACGACCACTACTGTGATGGCGGAAGTGTTGGCTAACCATCACGGCCTTTCTGGCCTCAATATCCTGACCAATTCAATCGACGTAGCGCGCCTGCTCTCTGGAAAAGAAAGCAATACTTATCACCGTTATAAGGTCCATTTGCTATCCGGTGATGTTCGTCAAGATCCTCTGGAAACTTGGGGCGCATCCACGATCAATGATATTCATCGCTATCGAGCAGATGTGGCTCTATTAGCCCCATGGGGTATCGACCCGGAGCTCGGTGCGATGAACCATTTTATCCACGGCGCGGAAATAGCGCGTGCTATGGTGCGCAATTCAGCAAAAACCATCATACTGGCCGATCATTCCAAAATCGGTGCGCCAGCCCGTTCTGTGTTCTGCGCCATCAAGGAAATTTCACATCTGATCGTTGATAAGAAAGCGCGTGAGGCCCCTGATTTTTCGACTCTTGAGAAGTCGATATCTAGTGTCATTGTAAGCAAATAATCGTTATGAGAGGCTTACTAACCACTAAATGGCTCGATCTTAATGCGATTTCCAGAATACCGGTTGCAGAGAAATGTTCACGCTTAGGCAGTTACGCTATTTCATCGCATGTGCTGAGCAGGGTTCTGTTACGCGTGCCGCGCAATCGCTTTCAATTTCCCAATCGTCTATCACAGAGGCGATCAAAGAACTTGAAGCTGATCTCAACGTTGCCTTGTTTGAGCGTCATCCGCGTGGCTTGATCGTTACTCATAGTGGCCATCAGTTTATGCGCCATGCGACCAAGATACTGGCTGATGTCTCTGACGCAAGACGCTCATTTTCAAGCAAGCAGGTGACTGAAAAAAGAACACTGCATCTTGGCGTCACATCACTGGTTGCGGGCTATGTTCTGTCTGATCTGCTGGCGCGCTATCGCAGGGCGTTTCCCGATGTGGAAGTGAGTGCAATTGAAGACAACGGTTCTTATCTGGAACACCTACTTATTGGCGGTGAACTCGATGTGGCGGTTGTGGTTATCTCCAGTCTTCGGGATCGAATGGCGCTTCATGCCGAAATTCTCGAAACATCGCCTTATCGGTTGTGGTTGCCGTTAGGTCACTCGCTTGTATCGGTTGACGGAATATCAATTGACGATGTGGCCAAAGAGCCTTTGATCATGCTCACTGTCGATGAAATCGAGGAAAATACTGGAAAGCTTCTCGCAGCGCTTGGGGCGAGGCCGCATGTGGCCTTCAGAACCCGTTCTGTTGAAGCAGTGCGTAGTTTGGTGGCAACCGGCGCTGGTGTAGCCCTTCTACCTGATCTTGTCTATCGCCCCTGGTCGCTTGAAGGGGACCGTATCGAAAGCCGAGATGTATCTGGTTCTCTGCCAATCGTGCAGATTGGAATGGTATGGCGAAAAGGCTCGAGTCTTCCTCAATCCGCTCGCGATTTTATTGGAATTGCAGAAGCAGCGCGTTCTGGAAGGCAACGCTAACATGATCTTTGAGAAAAAGAATTCGATTAAATATCTGTTCTAAAATGAAATTTCTTAAATAGAGCTGGCTTTAAGGTGCGGGTTTGTTGCATCAATCGGAAAAACCGATACCTGCATTCTAATAAATGAATTTGCGAATGTTTTTCGTTCAGATAACTTCATCTCCAAGGAACGAAAAGCCGAAAACGGCAAAATGGAGAGAGCAATGCAAGCACGGTTTATGTGCCTTGATCAGCTAATATTGTGAGCTGCATTTAGGCGTCTTCATCGCTGCTCAGACAAGTTTTGCGATAATCCCAAACCCGGATCGATTTCATCTTCCATTCTCAACCAGTGGAGCAGGCAAGGTCGTGCGCGGTTTTATATCCAGCTCAGATAAGTTCTGCTTTTCGTAGTCTCTTAGATGTCATGTCATGAATAAACAACGGAAACAGACGTAATTTCTCCGGAGAATGTAATGGATTCAGAAATGCTTATCGGCTCCCAGTTCGAACTGGGAACAGAACATGAGGAACTTGTTCTCAATCCGAAAACCGGGGATGTTGTTCTGCATCTGGCTGAAGCATCATTGGGACAGGTCGACAAAGCTGTCGACGTCGCGGAAAAGGCATTTCAATCCTGGTCTCGTACAACGCCTGCGGAACGCTCGGGTTATCTGCTTAAAATTGCTGACGCAGTCGAAAGAGATGCCGAAGGCTTTGCTGCACTCGAAGCACTGAATTGCGGTAAGCCGTATCATGCAGTCTTGAGTGACGAAATACCTGCAGTTATTGATTGCTATCGCTATTTCGCAGGTGCTGTCCGTAACATGCAGGGGCCGATTGCTGCTGAATATCTCGCCGGTCATACGTCCATGATCCGTCGCGATCCTGTGGGGATTGTTGGATCGATTGCCCCTTGGAACTATCCGTTAATGATGATGGCCTGGAAGCTTGCTCCGGCTATTGCTGGTGGTAACACAGTTGTTTTCAAACCATCAGAACAGACGCCTTTGACTGCATTGAAAATGGCCAAAGTGATGGCCGATATTCTGCCATCGGGCGTCGTGAACGTCGTACTTGGGCGCGGAGAAACTGTCGGAAACGCTCTTATCAACCATCCATCAATCAACATGGTTTCCATTACCGGCGATGTTGCAACCGGTAAAAAGGTTTTGCAGGCAGCAGCAAAATCAGTGAAGCGGACGCATCTTGAATTGGGAGGCAAGGCGCCCGTCATTGTTATGGCAGATGCCGATATTGATGCGGTGGTCGAAGGCATCAAAACATTCGGATTCTATAATGCTGGTCAGGATTGCACAGCTGCCTGTCGTATCTATGCCGACGCGCGGATCTACGATCGCCTTGTTGCGGATTTATCAGGTGCTGTTTCCAGCATTCGTTTCAATCTCGATGATGACGCACAAAATGAGATGGGACCGCTTATATCGCGTCGCCAACGTGATCGTGTAGATAGCTTTGTTGCGCGGGCTCGTGAGAACGCGCATATCGAAATAACCGCAGGCGGTAAGCCTTCTGGAGAGAATGGCTTCTTCTTTGAACCGACTGTGGTTGCCGGAGCGTTGCAGGACGATGAGATTGTCCGTCGTGAAGTCTTTGGTCCAGTAGTTTCGGTGACGCGCTTTGTCGAAGAGGAACAGGCAATTTCGTGGGCCAATGACAGTGATTATGGCCTGGCGTCTTCCGTCTGGACTAAAGACATCAGCAAGGGCCTTAAAGCCGCAGCGCACCTACAATATGGCTGTACCTGGATTAATACACATTTCATGCTGACCAATGAAATGCCGCATGGCGGTTTGAAACAATCCGGCTATGGCAAAGACATGTCTATCTACGCACTTGAGGACTATACCACTGTGCGTCATGTCATGATTGCTCACGGGTGATGCTATGACAAACACAGCTGAACAACTCCAAATTGATCGTTCTAAACTTGAAATCTCGAAGACCGATGTGGCCATCGAGATCAAGAACATGCACAAGTGGTATGGCGAGTTCCACGTTCTGCGTGACATCAACTTGAAGGTCATGCGTGGCGAACGCATCGTCGTTGCTGGTCCTTCGGGTTCCGGCAAGTCAACCATGATCCGTTGCGTCAATCGTCTGGAAGAACACCAGAAGGGCCAGATCATTGTTGATGGTATTGAGCTCACCAATGATCTCAAGAAGATCGACGAAGTGCGCCGCGAAGTCGGCATGGTGTTCCAGCACTTCAACCTTTTCCCGCATCTGACCATTTTGGAGAACTGTACACTCGCACCGATATGGGTTCGCAAAATGCCAAAGAAGCAGGCGGAAGAAATCGCGATGCACTATCTGGCACGCGTGAAAATTCCAGAGCAGGCCAACAAATATCCGGGCCAGCTTTCAGGTGGTCAGCAGCAGCGTGTGGCGATTGCGCGCGCGCTCTGCATGAGCCCGAA
>Ga0308156_1001134_pt1 | contig 35274 bp, 29 predicted proteins | sample PhyAR2_FD_201041 | JGI IMG/M metagenome (GOLD analysis project Ga0308156, IMG submission 201041) | Phyllosphere microbial communities from UC Gill Tract Community Farm, Albany, California, United States - DLSL A.R2 | ecosystem: Host-associated > Plants > Phyllosphere > Unclassified | place: USA... | reverse complement strand
CAAAGCAAGAAATTATATTGACGAGCAAAAAAGAAAAAATGAAGAACCTACAAGAGACGGTTTCTTCGAAAATCTAAAAGCAAACGCTTCTGAAGCTTGGGAAGACACAAAAGACTTCGCAGAAAAAGCTTGGGACAGCACAAAAGATACTGCATCTGACGCTTGGGAAAAAACCAAGGATGCTAGTGAAGACGTAAAAGCAGAAGTCAGAAAAGCAACAAATTAGTTTTAAGTTAGTAATAGTTTTTCAAATGAAAGGAGAAGACATTTATCACGTCTTCTCCTTTTTTATTTATATTTGCATATCAGCATCTATAAAATGAAAAACATATTTATCTCTCTAATATTTCTTGGAATAACTGTAAAATCACAAATATTTAATCAAAATTATGCTGATGTTGCCAATCTGGTTTCTCAGCAGAATATTATGACCAATTTGCAGGACTTCGAAGCTTTGGGTGTCAAAACTACGGGTTCATCAGCAAATAACAGCGCGTACAATTGGCTCAGAAATAAATATTTATTTTTCGGATACTCGGAATCCGCCATTTCCAAAGACAGTTTTACTTACGGCGGCAACACCACTTCCAACCTTATTGTGACCAAAACCGGAACCACATATCCCGATACTTTTATCATCATCTGTGGCCATTACGACACCATCACAGGAACCGGAACCAATGACAACGGCAGCGGCATTTCCGTCATTCTGGAAGCGGCGCGCCTTCTCAAAAATATCAATACAGAATATTCGATCAAATTTATCAATTTCTCAGGCGAAGAGCAGGGTTTGATAGGTTCGCAGCATTACGTGAACACCATCGTCAATGCTACCAATCCAAAAATGAAAATCCGCCTGGTTCTCAACATCGATGAAGTTGGCGGCATCAAAGGCCAAAACAACGACACTGTCACCTGCGAACGTGACGAATCCAATAATCCAAGCATCAACAACACGGCTTCCAACACTTTCACCCAGCAGCTCATCAACTGTGTCAGACTTTATTCGCCGCTCAAGACCAACCTCAGCTATGCCTACGCTTCAGATTATATGCCTTTTCAGGCCAATGGCGACGTGATCACAGGCCTTTTTGAATACAACGAAACCCCTTACGCGCATACCGCAAACGACACATTTTCCAATTTGGATCCCGTCTACATCTACAACATTGCGAAGGCTACCGTTGGCGCTGTGCAGCACTTTGCCGTCGTTTCCCAAACGCTGGATGTCTGCACACCAAAAGAGATCACCATGAGTTTCAGATTATTTCCAAATCCTGCAAAAGACCTTCTTCAACTGGAATTTCTGAACAGCAAAACGCAGCGATTCAAATTTGTGATTACAGATTTTCAGGGCAAAACATTACTGACCTCCGAAAATGAGACGCGTATCGACATTTCCTCTTTGCCAAAAGGCATTTACCTCGGGACTTTTACAGTTGCAGATCAGCGCACTACCAAAAAAATTATCGTAGAAAAATAAATATTTACCAATGGCTTAAATTTGGGCAATCCCTCGCCAGCGCTTGTCCAGCCGCGAGGGCGCGCTATCCACTATTATCTTTTTCTGCCGTCGCCAAGTCCATTTCTTAGAAAAAGGATAGCCGTTTCTATCGCTATTGCATCACACATTTTTGCCACAGAATCACGCGACGGTATTTTAGAATATTTCTACATTTCACTTTTCACAATAAACAATCCTAATAATTTCACATTACGAATTCTAAAATTTGTATCTTTGCACCTATGCAAAAAATCTTAATCGTAGAAGACGAAAAAGCAATATCCGGCGTTCTACACAGTATTTTATCGGACGAACTACCTGACTACCAATTCGAGATGGCAGAAGATGGTCTGGAAGGTTTCAAATTCATTGAGAAAGAAGATTTTGCTTTGGTAATTTCTGACATCAAAATGCCAAAAATATCCGGCACAGAACTTCTGAAACAAAGTCTTGCATTGAAGCCAGAGAGCACATTCATAATGATCTCGGGCCACGCAGATATCGATACTGCCGTAGGTTGTCTCAGAGAAGGTGCGTATGATTTCATCTCAAAACCAATTGATATCAACAGATTGATCACCAGCGTAAAAAATGCTCTGGATAAAGGTAATCTGCAAAAAGCAAACTCCAATCTGAAGCAGGAGAATTCTCAGCTGAAGAAAAAAGTCAATAAAAAATACCAGATGGTTGGCGCTTCGCCTGCGCTGAAAAAAATCCAGCAGATAATCGACAAAGTGGCAGTCTCAGACGCCAGAGTTCTTATCACGGGGCCAAACGGTGCCGGTAAGGAATTGGTAGCGCACGCCATCCACTCCCAAAGTGAACGTTCCAGAGGACCAATGATTGAGGTCAACTGTGCTGCAATCCCGTCAGAACTGATAGAAAGCGAATTGTTCGGTCACGTGAAAGGTTCTTTTACAGGTGCCATCAAAGACAAATCGGGGAAATTTGAACAGGCAACCGGCGGAACCATTTTTCTGGACGAGATTGGTGATATGAGTCTCGTCGCTCAGGCAAAAGTGCTTAGAGCATTGCAGGAAAGCAAAGTTTCTCCTGTCGGCAGCGACAAGGAAATCAAAGTGGACGTCCGCGTCATTGCTGCAACCAACAAGAATCTGGCGAAAGAAATCGAGCAGGGAAAATTCCGTGAGGATCTTTACCACAGGCTTTCTGTAATAGAAATCAGCGTTCCTTCACTTAATGACAGAGCGGAAGATATTCCTTTGTTGGTAGAGCATTTCACCAACCTGATTGCTTCAGAAAATGGTTCTGCAGCCAAGAAATTTGATGACAAATCTATCAAAGCTTTGCAGCAGTATGACTGGACGGGAAACATCCGTGAGCTTAGAAACGTCGTAGAAAGGCTGATCATCTTAGGTGCTGATCCTGTGACTGCTGATGATGTAGCCAGTTTTGTAAAGAAATAGAGATTAAATAAATTAAAATATTATATTTAACCGTCTCGTTCTTGCAACCGAGACGGTTTTTTTTGACCTAAAATCAGGGCTGTTTTCATCTGCATTCCTGATTTAAAAATAAGATCAACAAATGAAATTTTTAGATAAACAATACACACAGCAAGGTCTGAAACTGGCGCTTCCTGTGATGCTGACCCAAGTAGGACAAGTTTCTGTAAATCTCTTCGACAACATCATCGTCGGGAAACTTCTTGGTGCGCAGGCTTTAGCATCGGTGTCTTTGGGAAATGCCTTATTCTTCTCCATTTTCGTTTTGGCGCTGGGATTTTCTTTCGCCATTCCGCCTTTGGTTTCGGAGGCCAATTCCCAGGGAAAACATGAGACCATCAATTCAGTTTTCAGACATGGATTTGTCATCAATCTTGGCGTTGGTATCTTGCTAATGCTATTACTCTTAGCAGGACTTCCGCTCATCACCCATATGGATCAGCCGGTTGAAATTATACCTGATACGATAAGCTTTCTGAGCATTATGGCCTTCACGATGATTCCGTTTATGATGTTTCAGACTTTGAGAGAAGTTTCGGAAGGTTTGTCGTTTACAATTGGTGTAACGAAAGCGACCATTATTGCAAATGTCATTAATATTATCCTCAATTATGTCTTTATCAAAGGACTTTTTGGATTTCCCGCAATGGGCGTTCAGGGTTCGGCATTAGCCACGTTGATTGCCAGAATATTTATGGTGGTTTTCCTTTATTTTGTTTTGGTAAAGGAACCGAAAACAAGAAGATACATCAAGGATTTCTCCTTGAAAATCGCAGAATTCAGCAAGGAAATGTTCAGCAAAATGTTCAAACTTGGATTGCCGACGGCCTTACAAATGTTCTTTGAAGTAACGGCGTTTGCGGCTGCCGCTTTTATTTGCGGACTGGTAAGTTCTCAGGATATTGCATCGCATCAGATCGCCTTGTCTATGGCGTCGTTCACCTTTAATCTTTGCATTGGATTTAGTGTTGCTTCGACGGTCATGATTGGTAATAAAATGGGCGTTGGCGATTATATTGGATTAAGGAAAATTGGAATTAATAATTTCAAATTGACTCTAATTTATATGGGATTCTGTGGTATTATGTTTATCATTTTCAGAAATGTTCTGCCTCATTTTTTCACGAAAGAAAGTGATGTTCTCGTCATCGAATTGGCTTCAAAATTAATGATTATCGCAGCGCTTTTCCAGCTGTCGGATGGAATTCAGGTGACGGCATTGGGTTGCCTGAGAGGTATTCAGGATGTTAAAATCCCAAGTGTGATTACGTTTTTGGCGTATTGGGTTTTCACAATTCCGATGGGTTATTTCCTTTGCGTAACGATGAAAATGGGCGCATTTGGGATGTGGATCGCACTTGGAATTGGACTGACGATTTCCGCGATTCTTTTGGTTATCAGGTTTTTGAGATTGAGTAAGAGGAAAGCTTTGTTAATTAATAATGACCCATTAACAGTGAATTAAAAACACAATTGTTTCTCGCAGATTGGGCAAATTTTGCAGATTTATTTTTTTTTTTAAATCTTCTTGATCTGCTAAATCAGAGAAATAAAAATAACACAATGATTTGCCGCGAATTGCTCGCAGCCCGACTTGAACGGAAATCCTTTTTTGCGTGGACAAGCTTTCTATTGAACAGAAACCTTCTGCAAAAAAGATTGGGAGTGGAAGGCGGAATAGCTGCCAAAATAATCTTACTTATATAATTTGCGACATTGCTTCAAAAAGCTATTTTAAATTTTTAAATTTGCAACACAAAATTCTGACATGAATATCATTCAACATATACAATCAAAAATATCCGAGATCGTCCCGAAACTTTACGATGCAGAAGGCGTAAATCTGGATGTTCAGAAAAATAAAACCGAGTTTGAAGGCGATTTCACAATCGTCATTTTTCCACTTGTAAAACTGGCCCGCAAAAGCCCGGATGCCATTGGAACAGAATTGGGCGAAGCCATCAAAAACGAAATCGATTTTATCGAGAGTTTCAACGTTGTGAAAGGTTTCCTTAATCTCAAACTGAAGGATGTGGTTTTTGCGAATCAGTTGTCGGATCTTCAGGATGATTTTGATAAGGTGGCGCCGAAAAATGAAACGGTAATGGTAGAATATTCTTCTCCAAATACCAACAAACCGCTGCACCTGGGACACGTCAGAAATAATCTTTTGGGTTATTCGGTGGCAGAAATCCTGAAAGCTGATGGTTTTAATGTGATCAAGTCTCAAATTATCAATGACCGTGGTATTCACATCTGCAAATCGATGTTGGCCTGGGAGAAATTCGGGAACGGCGAAACGCCTGAATCTACCGGTTTGAAAGGTGATAAACTGGTCGGTAATTACTACGTCGAATTCGATAAATTATATAAATCCGAAATCAAAGCGATGGTTGCGGACGGTATAGATGAGGAAACCGCCAAAAAGCAGGCTCCGAGCATCATAGAAGCTCAGGAAATGCTTTTGAAATGGGAGCAAAACGATCCGAAAGTCCGTGAACTTTGGGCTATGATGAATGCCTGGGTTTATGCCGGTTTCAATGAAACATATTTCAAACTGGGTGTCAATTTTGATCAGGTCCAGTACGAAAGCAATACGTATATTCTGGGTAAAGATCTGATTCAGAAAGGCCTTTCAGACGGGATTCTTTACCAAAAAGAAGACGGCTCTGTGTGGTGCGATCTGACGGATGAAGGCCTGGATCAGAAACTGCTTTTGCGTTCGGACGGAACTTCGGTTTATATGACTCAGGATCTTGGAACTGCCGTTGAACGTTTCAAAGAAAATGACATTCAGAAACTGATTTACACCGTTGGGAATGAGCAGGACTACCATTTCCAGGTTCTATTTAAGATTCTCAAAAAGCTGGGTTATGAGTGGGCCTTTCAGCTTTATCACCTGTCTTACGGCATGGTAGAATTGCCAGAGGGAAAAATGAAATCCCGCGAAGGAACTGTAGTGGACGCGGACGAGCTGGTAGACGAAATGGTAAAAACCGCAAAAGAAAAGTCGCAGGAATTGGGTAAACTGGAAATGCTTTCTGACGAAGACCGGGAGAAAACCTATGAAGTGATCGGGCTTGGTGCTTTGAAATATTTTATCCTGAAAGTAGACCCTAGAAAGAAAATGCTTTTCAATCCGGCAGAAAGTATCGATTTCAACGGCAATACAGGACCATTCATCCAATACACGTATGCCAGAATCCAGTCGCTTTTGGCGAAGGCTGAGTATTCCGGAAAAGGAAATTTTGGAGCGTATGTGCCGAATGATACTGAGAAAGATGTGATTATGCTTTTGAGCGAATTTAAAGAAGTGATTGGGAAAGCTGCGGAATCATTAAGCCCTGCTTTGGTCGCTAATTACGTCTATGAACTGGTAAAATCCTACAACTCATTTTATCAGAATAATCCGATTGTCAAACAGGAAGATTTGGATGCAAAACAATTCCGCCTTCAGGTTTCTGATTTGGTTGGAAAGACGATTAAAAAATCGCTTTCTATGTTGGGAATCAATGTGGCGAATAGAATGTAATGGGCTGATGGCGGATTGCTTTTGACAATTGGCTATATCTCGAACAATAATATCTTAACTCTGCTTCGGCGGAGTTTTTTTTGGTTTAATTCAAATATTTTTCGAAAATATAATTTGTAACCGGACGTAATTCTTTTCCATTCTCAGGATTTTTACCATCCGCAGTAAAAAACTCCACTACATTTTGATGTTTGGAATACCACACATTTTTAATTGAAGAAATTGTGTCTGGTGTTGTGATTTTTTTGAAATTATCTACTAATTTCCTATCAAGCGCAATCAAACCATTTGCCGTCTCACTGCAATGCGCTGGGATAAATTCTTCCCCACTCCAATACATACATTGAAAGCTTTCTTCTTTAGTGGCTTTCTGTGCTATTTGATCTACTTTCGGAACATTTTTTTCGCTAGTAGAGTTTAAAGTTTCGCTTTCAGGAAGTTTTTTTCTTACTTCGGCACCTTTTACTTCACCCAATTTCACAATCGGGATTTCTTCCTTTTTTAGATAATTATTAGTGAAAAATCCGCCGAAAATTAACAGTCCTATCAGTCCAAAACCGCTCTGTTTTGCGAAAAATTCCTGAAGCTTCAGAATAGGATTTGTCGTAATGTTGACGGTAATATTTGGATACTTTCTTTGGGAGTTATCCTCATCATCAATTCTCACATTCACGCTGGTACGTGAAGAATCTTTATTAGTTTTTGAAAAAGTTTCTGTTTTGCAAAAGTCTTTATAATCTTTAAAATCCAAATACTGACTCAGTTTATCAAGCGTCTGAGTATCAATATTCTTATCCTCATTATTTATCAAAAAAGAGTCATAATACCTTACGAATGTTCTTTCTGAAATTTCAAATTTCCATTCGTCATAAAAATATAAGCTGAGATATAGTGCAATACCGCTTTTGCTGTCTTTTCCCGACTCTCTTTTTCCCTTCTCAAAAATTTCATGAATTAGTAGTTTTTTGGACATATCTAGTTTTTAGGCTTTACAAAATAGATGATTTTCTGACACTCAATTTTACGGAAATCCGTATTTCATCATTTATCATTGTCCATCTGTGTCCAGATATTGTCTAACATCTGAATTCTTATTCGCTGCATCTTTGCCTCAGAAATCAGTGATAAACAAAACATTACGACAGCAAATTTATCAAAACTGATTTTAAAAAACAACCGGATAGAACGGAGGTAAATCTCTGGCTTGGGAAGCGGACATTTCTCCTTTGTTCTCGATGGTTGACTTCCCAAAAATTTAAGAAGCGCTTCTTTTTTTCAACTGTGCCACCTGCCCGTGATCTGTTTTGCGGGGAAGAGCACGAATGCCAATTTTTTAAATTTTTCAGAGATGACTCAACTGCTTTTAATACTGTTAGGATTATTTTCAAATCCTTCAAATTCAAATACATCAGACTGCGACGGCGCAGGAACAACAACCGCTGCAGCTCAGCAAAATGCTCCGGATCCAGGTGATACAGGTGGAGAAACCGGACATCCAATTCCGCCCAGAATTATTGGTGGGTAAACGCCAATTTTAATCTCAATAAAAATAATAGCGAAAGGATCATCTTTTCGCTATTATTTTTATTAAATTCGATGAAAAACCAAGATAGTTGAAATTATTTGCATTTCTATTACTCATATTAATTTATTCCTGCTCCGAAAAGCAAGCATCATCTGAAAAAATTGAAAATCCTTTTTACGATAAGGCTTACGATTTTCAGGATATTGGCAAATCAGATAGTGCTTTCCTTTATTTTTATAAAGCAAAGGATGTTTTTTTACAGCAAAAAGACAGTTTCGGAACCGGAAAATGCCTGGTCAACCTTGCTATCATTCAGGAAACAAAAGGTGATTATTTCGGAAGCCAGGAGACTGCACTTTCTGCTTTGAATTATTTTGATCCGAAAGATACATTGCAACATAACTACCTCTCTATCAATTATAATACTCTGAGCATAGTTTCCAACAACCTGAAAAATTATGCAGCCGCAATAGAATCTTACAAGAAAGCGATCGGCTTCGCAACTGATATCAGCAATGAGCACCTTTATAAAAACAACCTGGCCATCACTTACAAAGATGCAAAAGATTACAAAAAAGCGATCGCTATTTTTGAAACGCTGGTTAAAAGTAAATCCGATGACCTCTCACGATCAAAAATCAGTGATAATCTGGCTTATACAAAGTGGTTGCGGGATAACAGCTACAATCCTGCTGCCGAATTTCAGAAAATATTAAAAATAAGAATAGCGGAAAATGATGATTGGGGTCTCAATTCCAGTTATGCCCATCTTGCTGATTATTATTCTAAAACAGATCAAAAAGCTGCTACAGAATATGCAGTGAAAATGTACGAAACGGCCGGGAAAATCGACAGTCCGGATGATCAGATTGAAGCTCTCCAGAAACTGGTTTCTCTGGAAACTCCCTACAAATCCAAGCAGTATTTCAAAATCTATCAAAAACTGAATGACAGCTTGCAAACGGCGAGAAATAAGGCAAAAAATCAATTTGCGATGATCCGGTACGAGACGGAAAAAAACAAAGCCGATTTCTTGAAAGCCAGAACTGAAAATGTCACAAAAGAAAGTAAAATTACGAAACGAAACATTGGCCTGCTCCTTTCGTCACTTGTTATAATTGCGCTGTTTATTTACCTTAAAAGAAGCCGCAAAATCCTGTATCAGGAAAAACTGATTGAGGTTAAAAACACAGAGCTCAAATATTCTAAAAAAGTTCACGACCGAGTAGCCAATAGGATCTACCAGATTATGTCGCAGGTAGAAAACACGGATCTTATTGATAAAAATGCGCTGCTTTTCGGTTTGGAAAATGTCTACGAAACATCACGCGACATCTCGTATGACAACACTGAAATCAATGAAAATCAAAACTTTTCAAACCAACTCCAATCGATGTTGAATTCCTATTCTTCTGACCGCGTTAAAATTATTTTTAATGGAAATAACGAAGAGGTCTGGACAGGTGTAAGTTTCGCTACCAAGACAGAAGTCTATTTAATTCTTCAGGAACTGATGACCAATATGAAAAAACACAGCCGGGCTGACAAAGTTTTTCTGAAATTTACAAAAAACAAATCCATCATAAGTATCTCATACACAGACAATGGCGTAGGATTCTCTGATAATCTTCCAAAAAACGGACTGCAAAATATGGAAAACCGTATTAATTCTATTAATGGAAAAATTAATTTTGACACAGGAAGTAAACAACTGTTAAAGGTCAATATTTCATTTCCGCTATAAATAAAAATACAAAAACCATATGTTCAAAAAAATTCTAATTGCAGAAGACTATGAAAGCGCCAACATCTCTGTCCAAAAGGCTCTGAATGATTTAGATATTAAAAATTCCAAATATGTAAGCTACTGCGACGACGCCTTCAGCAGCATCAAGATGAATATTCAGGAAAATACACCTTTTGAACTGCTGATTACCGATCTTTCTTTTGATGAAGATCACAGAAAACAAAATATCGAAAACGGAAAACAACTGATTGCAGCGGTACGAGAAATACAGCCTGATATAAAAGTCATTGTTTTCTCGGGAGAAAAAAAAGCCGGGATTATTGAAGATCTTTTCGAAAAGCAAAACATCAATGGATATGTAAAGAAAGGGCGTGATGATGTAAAGGATCTCAAAAAGGGCATAAAAGCCGTCTACAACAATGAAAAACATCTCTCCTACGATCTGAAAGGTGCTGAGAAAAACGCATTTGAATTCTCTTCTTACGATACCAATCTGGTTTCGCTTTTGGCAAAAGGTATGTTTCTGAAAGATATACCAGATTATCTAAAGAGGAACAACATCAAACCAGCAAGCATGAGTGCGGTGGAGAAACGTCTCAAAGATATCAAAGACTCGCTCGACATCAATAGTAACGAGCAGCTGATTGCATTTTGCAAAGACTTCGGGATCATCTAGATTTCCGCTATCAAGTTTTTAAAACAGTTTCTTATCAGTATAGTTTATAATAAAATTATAGTGTGAACTTACTGCAGTCCAAACATTAAAATGACAATAAAAAAACAACCAGCTGAAATTCAACTGGTTGTAATTTTACAATTGTAGACCCACAGGGATTCGAACCCCAGATGACTGCACCAAAAACAGTAGTGTTACCGCTACACCATAGGTCTGTCCTTTATTGTGGTGCAAATTTAGAGCTTTTTTCTTAACTTCCAAATTATTTTTAGAAAAAATTGCATAATTTTATAAAATAAATTTTCGCTCAAGCTAATGTTAATCGACCTTTCCAAACCTTTTCGCCATCCCCAAACCACCTCTAACGAATTTGAAACCAAAGTTTTAGACTTCATAAAAGAATGGTTTTCAGACTCAGAAACGGTTCAAATTCAAAGCTCCGGATCTACAGGAATTCCGAAAGTTTTTGATGTGAAAAAATCAAAAATGCTGAATTCTGCCAGGATGACCTGCGACTTTTTAGGTTTAAGTGAAGGCGATTTTGCACTCATCTGTCTTCCCGTAGAATATATCTCCGGAAAAATGATGGTCGTCCGAAGTATTTCCAGGAAATTAAAACTTAAAATCGCCGAACCTTCCACCACTCCACTTCAAAACATTGATGAAAAAATAGATTTCTGCGCAATGACGCCCTTGCAAGTAGAAAATTCCTTAGACAAACTTCATCTCATCAAAAACCTGATTATTGGTGGCGCAGCAGTTTCCGAAACTTTGAAGAAAAAAATTTCCAAGACTCTCAAAATCTCAAAATCTCAAACCAAAATTTTTGAAACATATGGAATGAGCGAAACACTTTCCCACATTGCACTAAGAGAGATTTTTCCAGATCAGGAAAACTGGTTCACCGTTTTTGAAGGGGTAGAAATTTCTTTAGATGATAGAGATTGTCTGAAAATATTTGCACCACAACTTAATTCTGAAGTTTTGCAGACCAATGATCTGGTTGAAATTAATAACAAAAAGCAATTCAGATTTCTGGGAAGACTGGACAACGTGATCAATTCCGGCGGAGCCAAGATTTTCCCGGAAGAATTGGAAAAATTAGTCAAACAAAACATTCCAAATGAAGCCGTATTTCTTGGAATTGATGATGAAAAACTCGGACAAAAATTAATTTTAATAATCGAAGGAGAAATTGATGACGATTTAAAATCTAAAATCTATAATTTAGAATTTCAAAAATCGTTTCATAAACCAAAAGACATTATTTTTGCACAGCAAATTCCAAGAACTCCGAACGGAAAAGTAAACCGACTTGAGTTAAAAAAATTAATCAAGAAATGAAAAATTTCACGTCTGAAATCAGCTACAAAACTTCCCGCTCTTCCGGCGCAGGCGGTCAAAACGTGAATAAGGTAGAAACCGCTGTGACGGCCATTTGGAACGTTTCCGAGAGTTATTTTTTCATCGACGAAGAGAAACTCAGAATCATAGAAAAACTTAAAAACCGCATCAATTCTGAAGGTCTTCTGCAGATGACCTCGTCAGAAAGCAGAACGCAGCTCGCCAACAAAAAAACAGTGACCGATAAAATGCTGGAAATGGTGGAAAAAGCACTTTTCATCCCAAAATACAGAATCAAAACAAAACCTTCCAAGCGTCAGGTTCAGAAAAGAATCGATAGCAAAAAGAAGCTGTCCGAGAAGAAAGACAACCGAAAATTTAAATTTTAAAGTCCGACAATTCCTCTATTTCCTGATCGATCTTGCGGGAATATTCGTACTGTTTGTCGCGGATTCTACCGTGGTTGGTCACCGTTTCATAATCCTGCTGATAATCTTTATAATCCTCATAAACCTGATTATAAAACTTCTGTAAAGACTTCACATCCAAAGCCTTATCGCTAATTAATTTTCGGAATCGCCTCGCAAATAATTCTGCGATATCAAAATGACTCTGCTCGTGCATCAGCACAATTTCTGTCCTGTGATCTGTGTGCGCCCAAGATTTGGAAGGCACAAAAAAAGAAGCAATTGCAACCTGCTTGTCTGTGAATTTTTTCGTAGAACTATCCAACAGGTATGAGATCCCGCAATAGGTTGTAGCGGCAGCCTGGGAGGCATTCGGCTTGGTTGTGGATTGAAAATCTGCCCAGACCAGCTTTCGGTTTTCATTCCAGAATATCTTGTCCTGACCCTTCGCAAATCCCAATAAGCAAAGGAAAGTAAGAACTACAAACTGCTTTATCATAAGACTTAGATGTTTTTTTTCGGGAAATGTTAATTTGTTTACATAAAACTTGTATTTTTACCTCCCGCATTTTAAAAATGGAAAAAGTAATAACAATAAATTTTGAGACCATCGCAAGTTATAACAACTTGTCACAAATCGAAAAAACATTATTTGACAAAGCCCGCGCTGTACGCGAAAACGCCTATGCACCCTACTCCAACTTCTTTGTTGGCTGTGCGCTGCTTCTGGAAAACGGCGAAATCATCACCGGCAGCAATCAGGAAAATGCCGCTTATCCATCCGGACTCTGCGCAGAAAGAACCGCCATTTTCTGGACTTCTGCCAATTATCCAAACGAAAAAATCAAGAAAATATTTGTGATTGGCGGACCAAAAGACGTTCTCAGTTCCACCCCAATTCCACCCTGCGGAGGCTGCAGACAGGCCATTTTGGAGTACGAAGCCAAACAAAAAGACGTCATAGAAATCTATTTTGCCTCACCAAACGGCGAAATTATAAAAACAAAATCTGTAAGAGATTTGCTCCCGTTTTCCTTTGACGGCAGTTTTCTGTAAACTTTTAAGAGCATATCGGTTGGCAAATTGTCAGTAGTTCCGAACCTGCTGTCCACTGTATCTTTTAAAAAAATGTCAGTAGGCTACGCGTCAGATTCACGATTCAGAACACATTTTTTTTAAAAGGATGCCGTTCCCATCAGGGCTATGTTGAGGGTTTTGTATTCCTTTTCGGGACTCTAATTTCTAAATTTTTTATGTCAAATCTCAAAAATTCGACTTTCTTCGTGGATTCTCTTCACCACATTTTCCGTACGTTCTTTGTGCGTGTCTGTGATGAAAATCTGGCCGAAGTTTTCTTTATTCACCAATTCAATCAATTGAGAAACTCTGGTGTCATCTAACTTATCAAAAATATCGTCCAATAGAAGAATCGGCGATTTTCCCGTCAACTCTTTGATGCGGTTGATTTGCGCCAACTTAAGAGCGACCAAAAACGATTTCTGCTGACCTTGTGATCCGATTTTTTTTATAGCGTTTCCGTTCATTTCAAAAATCAGATCATCTTTGTGAATACCTTTGGAAGTGTACGTCAATGCGCGGTCTTTATCAATCGATTCGTCCAAAAGTGCCTGAAAAGTATTCTCGGCAAGGTGAGATTCGTAAACGACGGAAACCTTTTCTTTTCCGCCGGAAATGATGTCGTAATAATGCTGAACAATGGGATTCAGTTTTTCTACAAACTCTTTTCTCTTCTCAAAAATTCTTGTTCCGAAGTTTGAAATTGGGTCATCATAGATTTCCAAAGAATCTTTATCAAAATATCGATTTTTAGCAAAATTCTTCAACAGCGCATTTCTCTGCTGGATGGTTTTCTGGTATTGAATTAAATCAAAAAGGTAAGCGGAATCTGTCTGAGAAATCATAGCATCCAGAAACTTCCTTCTGCTTTCCCCAGAATCTGAAATCAAATTGGAGTCATACGGCGAGATCATCACACTCGGCAGATAACCGATGTGATCTGCCAGCCTGTCGTAGGCTTTATCATTTTTCTTGATCAGTTTTTTGGATTCTCTGGGAAGCAGGATTTTAATAATATCCTCTTTGTCATCATTCTGAATCTCAGATTCGATCACAAAAAAATCTTCTTCAGATTTGATATTGTTGAGGTCAGAATTTCCAAGGAAACTTTTCCCTACAGAAAGATAATGAAGAGCATCCAGAATATTGGTTTTCCCCACGCCATTGTTCCCCACGAAGCAGTTGATCTGCGGCGAAAAGTCAAAAGACTGCTCAGAATGGTTTTTAAAATTGATGAGTGAAAGTTGGTTGATAATCATTTGCTGAAATTCTTAACTAAATTTAAAAGGTCTGCTGGGTCTTTTCTAGTGTCCCAAATGAAAAGAATCTCTACGGAATCATCACTAATTTTATAAAGTAAATAATAATCTTTGATAAGTTTTCCCCGATAAAGTTTGCCCGAAATAGATATACCAGAATAGGATAAATCCGCAATTTGTTGAGCGGAGTTTTCAAATAAATTATTCAGTTTTTTAGAATATCGTTTGGATTTATTTCTGAGTATCAAATACTTCAAAATTTCCTTTCGAATCTGCTTGGCAATTGGTGACCACACTAATCTTTTAGCCATTCTTCAAAATAAGCGTTTACTTCGACATTGCTATAAACATGACCATTTTTTATTTGATTTTCGCTCAATTTCAAAATTTCAAGAATCTCCGAAGGCAGTTCTAATTCCTCTTCTTTAAAATAGGCGTCCACTTCCTCTTCCGTCATTGGTTTTTCGGATTCGTAGACAGATTCTGGTTCTTTGACGGTATTTTCCGGTTTTTTTTCAAAATTTTTCAAAAGTGAGGACAACAAATAATAATCCTGTGATTCACAGATTTTCTGAATCAATTTTCTTTTAATATCGTTCAAATTTTCCATCACTCAATATTTATGTAAAGATAAAGATTAGTTTCCAAAATTCACAAAATGTGGAATATCTGCACCGAAACTATTAAGCGGCATCACGTTATTTCTGTTACTGTTGAAATCGAAAAGCGAATTGTTGTCAAAAGGAACGCGTGGATAGTACATAAACGAGATTTGTATCCTGTTGAAAACCAGGTAAGGATTATTGATCAGAACACCTACGCCAATCTTTGTGTTCGCATTGGTTTTCAGCAATTTATCATTCGGCATCGCAAGCCACCCGACTGCTGTTGTGAGATACGGGCTGAAGTGAAAATTCTTCCACGTCCTGTTCACAAAAAGCTGAAGCTGGTACCTCAAAACCAACTTTTTTGTCCCAATGTAATCTCCGTTGTAGACTGGAAATTCGTCTCTGCCAGAAAGATTGATTCTGTCCCGGTAAGAATAATTATGCTGCGGATTGCCTAATGCCAAAGTCGGTGAAAAGAAATGCCGCACCTTCGCAAATTTCCAATCCATCAGATTTGTAAAATAAGTGCCGTCAAATCTGAACGATTCCCGGTTCTGATCTGCCGCATTGAAAAATCTTCCAAACTGCGCTTTCACATTGAAATAACCGATCTTGGTAAACGATCCATATGAAGCAGAAACACCTGCATAAGGCATAATATCATTGCTTCTCGACAATAATCCGCCTGTAAGATTGAGTGAATTTCCGTACGAAATATCTTCCGGCAGCTCGTACTGAAAAATATTCTTCTCGACAGAGAATTTTCTTTGAATTAGACCTGCGGAAGCCAGAAAACTGCTGTAGGACTGGAAAAAATCGAACTGATCGATTCCAGGGCTGTCTTTGTACTGGTAATTTTGAAATCTTCCGATAATTGCGATATTGCTGGAAACCCTTTCCTCTGCATTAGACGACACGGGAATCTGATAGCCGCCCCACAAATCCTGACTGTAAACTTTAATCTGAACCTGTGGCAAGGCGCTTAGGTCTACCATTGGCAGCGCCACGTTCCTCATAAAATATTCAAAGGTGAAGCCGCCGGCCCATTTTGTTAAAGGGGAGAAGAAATCCCTTCTGACATTAAAGTTGATCCTCTCATTTTTGTAGAAATCACGTTCACCCAAAACCTGAGCGTTGATGTAACTGCCGAAAAGATTGTAGGCTGTGTAACTTCCCAAAAGATAATCCTGATGCTGTTTGGAATCGTTTCTGTAAAGGAAATTGGCCTCGTGACCCAGACCCAGAAAATTCTCTTCTGTCACGCCCATTCCCACCTTGCTTCCCGAGAAACTGCCTCTAGGCTTCAGACTCCACGAATCCAGGACTTTTACTACCACATCGATGGAATCCTTGGTAGAAGTACTATCTGCAACACTGATGTTGACTCTGTTTACAAATGGCATTTCCCGCAGGAGACGCTCAGATTCATATAATTTTTGTGCGTTATATTCCTCTCCTTTTTTAAACAGAAGATAATTATTGACCGCCGAAATTCTGGTATTGGAATGAAGATGATTGGTGAACCAGTCGTACCACCTTGTTTTTTGCTTCTTGTCTCCGGCGCCGTAGCCGAAAGGGTCAATAGTTTCTACTTTGATATTCCTGATATATTTGCCATCGTAAGACTGCTGAACCTGCTTCTCCGTTCTGCTTTTTACGGATGCAGAATCGGCTTCGCGGCGGAAGATGAGGCGGTGTACAAATTTGGTAAATCTTCGCTTGTCCGAGTATTTCTCGATCCTGTAATAGATAGAATCCTTCTTCTCTTTCTCCTGCGCAGACACAAAAGTGACACTACATAAAAACAACAACAGCGCAAAGATATTTTTATGCATCAGATTTATATATTCTTCAAAAATTAAATAACCAAGGCGTACTAGCAATTTATAAGCCAACTGAGCAATAATAGCAACAAAGGCAGTCCGCTACAGGCTTCTACCCAAAAAGAGAAGTAGGATTCCCTGTTTTCGGTTTCAGAAAAATAAATCATTATAAATGTGAAAACCGTTGTCAACAGAAAACTTAAAGCAAATTCTCTTTCAAGAAATATCAAACTTAAAAGACAGGCCATAAAAACCAACAGATAAGCCAGATATTTCGTCCTCTGAACACCGATTAAAATAGGAAAAGTCACCACATCATCACTTTTCATATCGCGAATATCAAAAGGCAGAACCAAAGCTGAAATAAACAGCCAGGAAATCCAGAAAATCTCCCAGTTAAATTCCGGTAGAATGAGCCAAGCATTAATCAAAGCCCAGGTCAAACCGACGTAAAATATCTTCAACAAAGGAATTTTCCGAATAAATTTATCCAGAAAAAAAGAGTTGTATAGTAAGCCGATGACGACAATTACAGCCCATTTTAACAGTCTGATTTCGTTGTGATTGAAGACAATCAGGCAAAAACTTAGAATCCCACAGATGAAGTTGAATACTAAAATTTTGATAAAAGTCTTTTTATTATTTTGATATTTCGTGTAGAGATAACCGCTGAAATAGGTGATGAAAATCAAGAGTAAACTCGGCCATTTAAAAATATCCTGTTCCAGCATAAAAAATGCAGCCATCATTGTTCCCATCAGCGAAACAAACATCTGGCTGTCAATCACATATTTTTTTGCTAGATTTAAAATCGACATTTTACTTTTAACAAATGTCCGAAAAATTGTTCTAAATCAGTAAGATTTCCAAAGCCTTAATTTTAAAAAAAAATATTTAGCCTTCCAACCTTTACAAAAATGACGCATCTTTATACAGTGAATCATTGATCCATTAAAAAAATAAAAGTCACCTATGAAAATTATTAAATCAGTCTCAGTTTTCTTGCTGATGCTCTTCTTCATCAACTTTTCGGCGCAGAATTACTATGATTCTCAGTGGAAAAAAGTAGAGGAAAACTACAAGAAAGGAACATACAAGAGTAATCTTCCGATCATTCTGGACATTCAAAATCAAGCGATGAAAGACAACAATGCCATCCAAATCATCAAATCTCTGAAAGCGGAATTCAGCATCCTGAAACAAACGCACGACGATACGCAGAATGATGAAAATTCCAAATTCTTTGCGAAACTTCAAAGTACGGAAACCAAACTGAAAGGCGATGAGAAGCAACTGTTTCATCTTCTTACTTTGCAATTCATTGATGATTATTACGACAACAATTTGTGGAAAATCAATCAGAAAACGAATATCGACAATCAAAATCTGTCACAAATCGAAACCTGGAGCAAACTGGACTTCAAGAATTATTTGACAAAGAATTATTCAGATTTAGAAAAAGAAAATCAAGTTTTAAAGAAAATTCAGACGCAGAAATATAAAGAAATTTTTGAGGCGACGGAAAATTTGGATTATTTCCCTACGCTTTTGGATTGGTCAAATTTCAATTATATCGGGTTTTTGAGAAATCAAAATCTCTTCACGCCAAACGAATTGAAAGTTAATGCGACGAAAATCAATGACGTTTATGATTCAGAGATTTCGGCAAATTCCGGGAATTCAAAACTGTATTTCCAGCATCAGAAAATCAATTATAATTGTGAACTGAATAACTGCAAAGACAAATTCGCTCAACTTGAAAAATTGGTTGGCGATGAATCTGCGAAAGGTGATTACAAAGTTCTAATTATTGATGAAATGATTGAACTTCTTCAGCAAAAAGATGATAACAAAACGGCTTTGGTTTGGGTCAATAAAGCGAAAGAACTTTATCCAAAATCGAAGTTTATCAATAATATTCTAAACAAAGAAAATGCGATAAAAAATCCGCAACTCAATCTTTTTTACGAGAAAGAAACACAACCTGAAAAACCCATTCACATCGTTGCGGAAGGTAAAAATGTAAAGCAATTTTCACTCAATATTTATGAAGTGAAAGATGATTCGCAAGGTTTTCTGAATTACGTTTTCGATTCTTATAAAAATCCATTTTCTAAAGTTAAAAAATCTTTGGTACGAAAAGATGAATTCAGTTTGCCAACGTCTTCGGATTTCAAATCTCACAAAACATCTTTGGAGCTAAAAGCGCTTCCAGCAGGAATTTATCTGGCGGAATATGTGGTGGAAAATTCGGTTCAGGGGAATTATTATTTCATTGTTTCGGATTCGAAAATTATCTTTTCTAAAAAAGACGACGGCAATCCAAAAACGAATATTCTGAAGCTCGTGAACAACGAAAACGGAAAAGCTTTCGTTAATGAAAACCTTGATGTTACGGAATATGTCCGCGGAAAACCAGTTATAAAATACACTGTAAAAACAGACAAATCCGGGAGTTTCCAGTTTCCAAATTCTGCGAACAAAGAATATTACAGAAACTTCCTTGTGAAGAATGGAAACAATTTCTCAATGATCAATGTTTATGGCTATGATAATGGCAATAATCAAAACAAATCTGAAAATCAGGAAAGAGCACAGATTTTCCTTGATAGAAAAATATACAGACCCGGACAAATCGTCTATTTCAAAGCGATTGCAACGGGAATCAACGGCGAAACTCAGAAAATGAAAACGCTGGAAAAAGTGAAGTTGAACATCACGTTAAATGACACAAACGGTGAAGAACTACAAACTCTGAAATTGACAACTAATGAATTTGGTTCTGTCAATGGCAGTTTTACTTTGCCAAAAAATAAATTGAACGGAAATTTCAATATCGAAGTTGATAATGATGACGATGATGCAGATTATGATATTTCCGGTTATGCAGATTTTCAGGTTGAGGAATACAAACGTCCGAAGTTTGAAGTGACTTTTGAACCGATAAAAGACGAGTACAAATACGGTCAAACCATCGAACTGAAAGGAAAAGCGGTGATGTTTTCTGGTGTTGCTCTAAGCAATTCTACTGTGAATTATGAAATCAAAAAACAGAATATCCGTTGGCGCTATTTCTGGTGGTATCCGCGTGGAAATGATAACGAAAACTCTATTCTCGGAACGGCAAAAACCAATGAGAAAGGCGAATTTACCATCAAAGTAGAACTTAAAAAAGATGAAACTCTGGAAGGCATTCAGATTGATAATTACGCCATCAATGCTTCTGTGACGGATATCAACGGCGAAACACAATCTGCAGACACCAATGTAAAAGTGGCTTCTGTATCTCATTATATTTCGGCGGACACTGTTGACAATATTTTCTCTGATGAAGCTGTAAAATTGAATGTTTCGACGAAGAATTACAATGACCAAGTTCTTGCAAAATCTTACCAAGCAAAACTGGAAAAATTAGAAGAACCGAAGCAGATTTTTAGAAGTCAGTTTGAGAATACGATTCAGGATTTGCCGAAATTATCAAAAGAAGAATTTGTACAAAAGTTTCCTCACGACAGATTTGATAAGAATGATGATTTGAAGAATTGGAAGGTGGAAAAAGTAATTGTTAATGGGCTTCGAGAGCCTCAGCCTGACATAGCGAAAGGCTTCGAGAACCTCAGCCTGACAAATTCAGACAACAAACAACCTACAACCAATTTAGATTTGGGGAAATTAGAAGCGGGAACTTACAAGCTTCAACTTTATAATATCGAAGGAAAAGACACGATAAAAACGGAGCAATTCTTTAAAGTTTGGGATAAAAAATCGCTTGGGCAAAATCAAAAACCATTCTTGGAAGTCATTAAACCAAAACAGGATTTCAAGCGTGGTGAGAAAGCAAAAGTGTTTGTTTATTCTGCCGTTCCGGATGCTTTGGTGACTGTTTTTATTCAAAATGGAAAAGGCGAAACGGTGACGGAAACATATTCTTTCAAAAACGGAATTTTGGAATATGAAACTTTGATTCCGAAAGATGAAACGGTTTCGAGAGTTAATTTACAGTTTCAGTTGGTCGCATTTAATGATGTAAAAACCGAGAGTGTTGATTTGAAAATTGGTGACAGCAAAGATGATTTGAAAATCGAAACGGTGACTTTCCGCGACAAACTTCAGCCAAGACAAAAAGAAAAATGGACTGTGAAAGTTTCTGGCACTGGTAAAGAGAAAATCAATGCAGAAGTTTTGGCGGGTATGTATGACAAATCGCTTGACCAATTTGCTTCGAATAGCTGGAATTGGCAGGGATTTTATTCGCAGTTTTTCCAGAGTTCTTATGAAATGAGAGATGGTCTTAACCAAGAAAACTTTAATGGAAAATTAGAATACTTGAAAACATTAAATCTAGTACTTCCAAAATTCAATTGGTTTGATGGAAGAATTTATTATTCGCCAGATTTTGATGCTGACGGGGATGGAATTCTAAATAGGGATGACGCTTGCCCAACAGTTGCAGGTTTACCTCAATATAATGGATGTCCAAAACCCCAAAATGCCTACGCAATGGAAGCTACGGGAGCAATAACTCGCAGTGGTGCTAGTAAAATGTTACAATCAAAGTCGCTTAGTCGTGAAGACAAAGCAATGGTAGAAAATTACATTGCGGAAAATGGATATTCTGATGACGCAGATAATGCAAAGAAATCAGAAAACTTAGAAAAAATCCCAGTTCGTCAAAACCTCAACGAAACGGCATTTTTCTATCCGAATCTTTTGACAGATAAAGATGGGAATGTGAGTTTTGAATTCACTTCTCCGGAAGCTTTGACGCAATGGAAATTGATGTTTTTGGCGCATACGAAAGATGCGCGTTCTGCGACTTTGGAAAAATCGGTGGTGACGCAGAAAGAGTTTTCTATCACACCAAATTATCCAAGATTTTTACGTGAAGGTGATGAATTGAATCTTCAATCGAAATTGTCGAGTTTGGTGAATAAAAAACTCAATGGTATTGCGCAATTGCAGATTTTGGATGCGTTTACGAATGAAGATATTTCGGAAAAATTTGGGATTAATCAATTGACTGCGGTTTCTGGATATAATAAAGAACAAACTTTTTCATTGTCGGAAAACGGAAATTCTGTAGTGAATTGGAAAGTGAAAGTTCCTAACGATGTTTCATCAATCATTATTAAAATCGTTGCTAAAGCTGGCAATTTCTCTGATGGCGAACAAAAAGCAATTGCTGTTTTGCCGAACCGAATGTTGGTGACGGATGCGCTTCCGATTTTTGTGAAAGAAGGTCAGACGAAAACTTTCACTCTGGAAAATCTGAAAAACTCGGATTCTAAAACTTTGACCAATGTTTCCAACACTTTGGAACTGACGACGAATCCGATTTGGGAAATTATGTTTGCGCTTCCAAGTTTGAAAAATGACACCAATAATTCTGCGGATGTCATCTTCAATAAATGGTTTGCGGATGTTTTGGCTTCCGAAATTTTCAAAGCCAATCCGAAACTGAAAACGGTTTTTGATGAATATCAGTCTAAAGGTTTATTGACTTCAAATCTGGAGAAAAATCAGGAGTTGAAACAATTGTTGCTGGAAGAAACGCCTTGGGTTCTGGAATCGAAAAACGAGACCGAGCAAATGGAAAAACTGGCAAGATTGTTTGATGCGAATACGATGCGAAATTCCATCCAAAACGACTGGTCAGAATTGCAGAAACTGCAAAATCCGGATGGCGGATTTAGTTGGTACGCTGGTTATCCGAGTTCGTACTACAATTCATTATATATCTTGAAAAACTTAGGAAGAATCAATCAATGGCTGAAAGGAAATGTGGCAGATTATCAAAGTTCCGAGCAAAAAGAAATGGTTTCAAAACTGGTTTCTTATGTTGATAATGAAGTGAATAAATATTATGACACTTCGACTCCGCTCAGTGGGAAAAAGGAGAATATTTGGAACAACTTCGTCATCGATTATCTCGACACCCGAAATTATTGGGAAAAAGAATATCCTTTAAAAAATAAAGGTGCGAATCTGAAAACTTTAGTAATTGCAAAAGCTAAGACAGCAAAAATTACTGATTTCACTTTCTTCGGATTGCACCGTTCAGCTTTGTTATTCAATAATTATGGCTTGAAGGATGTTTCCAAAAAACTGATGACTTATTTGAAAGAAACTTCGACAGACACGGAAACTCAAGGTGTTTACTGGAAACAGAATCTGAACGATTGGGGTTGGTATTCTTCCAAAACCGTGAATCACGCGGGAGCTTTGGAAGCTTTTAACAAATTGACGCCAAATGATGAAACTTTCATTGAAGAAATGAAAATCTGGCTCATAACTCAAAAAGAAGTGAATTCTTGGGGAAGTTCTCGCGGAACGGCAGAAGTGATTTTTACGATTCTGAATTCCGGGAAATCCTGGACCTCTAATGAAAGTGATAAAGCAGAAATCAATTGGGGGCAAAAAGATTTATATCCAGTTCCTCAGACTTCCGCGACAGGATATTTCAAAACGTCTGTAGTTTCGGATATATTAGATAAAAATCTGGCAACAGTTTCCATTAAAAAAGACAGTCCGGGAATTGTGCAAGGTGGTCTGTTCTGGCAATATTATGAGGATTTGGATAAGATTAAATCTTCTGAATCTTATATTTCTATTACGAAACAATTGTACAAAAAAGTGAAAACTGAAAACGGTGAACAATTAATTAAAATCAATGAAAATTCTCCATTGAAAGTTGGTGATAAAGTGACTGTTCGAATGATTCTTAATACCGACAGAAATATGGAATTCATTCACCTGAAAGATATGCGAGCAGCCGGTTTTGAACCTTTGGATGTGATTTCCGGTTACGAATGGAAAAATAATCTTGGGTATTATCAATCAACAAAGGATGCTTCCACCAATTTTTATATCGAATATATGCCAAAAGGTAAATATGTATTCGAATATGATTATGTTGCAAATGCCAGCGGAAAATTCTCGAATGGCATTACAACGCTGCAAAACTACTATGCACCGCAGATGAATGCACATACGCAGGGATCCGATGTTGTGATATCAGAATAGCTCTATTTTTATTAATGTTAAAATGACAACCAAATACTATTATTTGGTTGTTTTTTTATACTTTTATGCACCAATTTTGTTGAAATATGAAAAAACCATTAATTTTCTTGTCAATGTTATTTATAACGGTGGTTTCGTGTTCTTTACAACAACAAAAAATTCACGGAACCAACGAGATGAGTATGTATACTTTAACAGAATTTGAAGAAGTGAACCATGTGAATGTAAAGTTGATTGATTCTCAATATAAAATACTGAAGTCCCAAGTGGAGATTGATGCTATTTATAAGACTATCAATAAAGACAATCCGTCACCGCGCAAAAATCCCATCCCGTCTTTTGACGTAAATGAAACGTACATTGTAATACAGCCTGCGATTGACAAAAATGACTTTGTTGTGGCGGAAGTTTCGGAAGATAAAGACAAATTGGAAGTGAAAATCCAGCAGTATGACAACCCTGAATTTAAAAATAAAAAATATCCTGCAAGTATTATTAAGCTCAACAAAAATCTTAACTATTCACAGGTGACAATCAAAAAGAATTAAAAATAAAAAATCAAATATTTTATAATGGACAAAAAATTACTATTAGCAGTAGGTGTCTTGTTCTCGGGAATGGTATTCTCGCAGAAGAACTACTGGAAACAAGTCTCTGGCGTGGACAACAAAGCAGCGCTATACGACAAAACAGCGCAGCCTGCAAAGTTTAAACTTTTCAAATTGAATGTTGAGGAGATCAAAGCTGACCTGGCAACTGCGCCTAAACGTTTTTCAAATAACGAATCTTTGGTTCTGAAATTCCCGACTGCAGAAGGAAAACTGGTAGACTATGTAATCCAGGAAGCATCTGTGATGGATCCTGCGCTACAGGCAAAATTTCCTGATATCAAATCTTATTTGGGATATGAAAAAGGAAATTCAGGAAATTCAATCCGTTTCAGTGTATCGCCTTATGATGGGGTGAATGTCATGTATTTCAATGCGGGCAAAACGGCATATCTTGATGCCTATACGGTAGACAACAGCACTTTTATGGTTTACAACCGTGCAGATCTGCCTGCTGACACTGCTGGTTTTGTTTGTGGTTTCCAGGATTCGGAAACAGCATCTGCTACTGAGCCAGTACCACAATCTCTAGTGCAGGACGGTCAGTTCAGAACTTACAGACTGGCATTATCCTCTACCGTAGAATACTCAAACTACCACATCAACAGAGCTGGATTGTCCGGCGGAACTACAGAGCAGAAAAAGGCGGCAGTTCTTGCAGCGATGAACACAACGATGACGAGAGTCAACGGTGTTTATGAAAAAACAGTTTCTCTTACAATGACGATGATTGCGAACAATGACGTGTTACTATCGATCGGGACTGATGCATACGCACCAGGATTTACAAACAATGATGGACCCACGCTATTAAACGAAAATCAGGCTTTTATAGATGCAACCATCGGCAGCGCAGCGTATGACATCGGACACATCTTCAGTACTGGTGGCGGTGGCATTGCGCAGCTGAGATCACCTTGTACCAGCAGCAAAGCACGTGGTGTAACAGGGCGTACTGCACCTAGAGCTGATGCTTTTGACATTGATTATGTAGCTCACGAAATGGGCCACCAGTGGGGAGCACAACACACATTTGATAATTCTTGTGGAGGAAACAGAACGGCATCTACTTCTGTAGAACCAGGAAGTGGAAGCACCATTATGGCTTATGCAGGGATCTGCCCGCCAAACGTTCAGAACAACAGTGATGCGTATTTCCACGTAATTAGTGTTAACCAAATGTACAGCAACATTACAACGGGAACGGGAGCAGGATGTGCTGTTAAAACGGCTAATAACAACCAGGTGCCGGTAATTCAGGCGCTGACAAACTATACTATTCCAAATGGTACTGCATTTGTTTTGACAGGCAACGGAACAGACCCTGACGGCGATGCGCTAACCTATTTATGGGAACAGACCGATGTCAGAAGTATCACTACATCTACTGCGCCGAGTCCTACACAAACATCAGGAACTATATTCAGATCTTTTTCTCCGAAAACGACACCTGAACGTTATTTCCCTGTGCTTACGGCTGTTGCAGCAGGTAATCTTGCACCACTTTGGGAGGTAATACCTACAGTTGCAAGAACACTTAACTTCGCACTTTTTGTCAACGATAATAAAGTAACAGGAAATCAGGCTGCCAGAAGAAATATGACTGTAACGGTGACTGAAAATGGTCCTTTCAAAGTGACGTCTCAAAATCTACCGGCTAACTATGTGGGAGGAACTCCACTTGCTGTGACTTGGGATGTTGCAGGTACCAATGCTGCACCGATCAATACAGAATTTGTACAGATCCTGATTTCTTCTGATAACGGATTGACTTACCCAACTGTACTTGCAGACAACATTCCTAATACAGGAACTGCATCTGTGACGCTTCCAAATGAAGACAACGGAAGTGCAAGAATTATGGTAAAAGCGGTGAACAATATCTATTTCGCTGTGAACGCTGAAAGATTCAACATTACTAAAAATCTTGCGGTTAATGAATCTACACTCAGCAAAGGATTTGCGATCTATCCAAACCCAGCGAAAGGTGAAGTGAACATCTCTCTGAACAATGGTGCTAAAGGAGCAACTTATCAGATTCTGGATCAATCCGGAAGATTAGTTTCCAACGGCTCTCTGGAGAATGATAAAACTAAGGTTAATATTTCAGCTCTGAAAACAGGAACTTACAGAATTGTAATTTCTAACAACGGAGAAACAACCAGCAAAAATCTGATTGTTAAATAATACACGACAATATTATAAAAAAAAGACCAACGTAAATGTTGGTCTTTTTTTATGTATTAATATTTTTAGAATCCGTATTGCAATCCTATCTGCAAAGCATTATTTCTGAGTTGCTTATCATCATTGCTCCAAGTGGTAGAGCCTGATTTTTTGATATCGGTAAAGCCCATCATATAACGCGCTCCTATCGTAATATTGTTGATTCGAAATCCTACACCTACCCCACCACTAAGATCAAAGCTGTTGTAACTGGAATTGTTTCTGTATTTCTTTATGGTTACAACATCATCGGTCTGGTTTCGGTCGCTGTTTCCTACAAGGAAAGAAAACTGAGGACCTGCTTCAACATATAATTTCGGAATGGGTTCAAACTGAAACATAATGGGAACAGAAACATAATCCAGGCCTAATGTGTGTGACGTTTTCGTATTCTCATATTTCACACCAATGCTGTTGTAAAGGACTTCCGGCTGGATACTGAAGATGCTGTTGACCGGCGCATGCATATAAACGCCCACATAATAACCCAGTTTTGCATTGGTATCATCCCAGCTTTTCTCCTTACTTACCGTTGCAATATTGACGCCGCCTTTTACCCCAAAAGACTGTGCAAAAAGCACGGAAGTGCTTGTAATTGCCAGGGTCTGAAATATCTTCTTCATAAATATAATTGTTTATCTACAACAAAAATATAAATTATGAAATAAAAAAAAGACCGAATGATCGGTCTTTTATAGTGTTTAAGATTTCGTAATACTAGAATTTGTAAGACAATCCAACTTGGAAAGTATTGTTTCTATTTTTGTTATCATTGTTTTCCAATGAAGTATTACCGTTCTCGTCATTGTTCTTTTTGTTGATATCTGTGAAACCAGCAACGTATCTAGCGTTGATTCCCAAGTTTTCGGTAAAGTTGAAACCTAAACCTAGAGCTGCCCCCATATTGAATCCGCTAAAATTATCTTTGATATCTCTTGACGAATAAGATTCGCTAGATGTAGATGATGAACCTCCAACTGTTGTTGTAGTATCTGTGTCTCCTTTAGCTTTAGCACCTACCAAGAACCCAAATTCCGGACCTGCTTCTATATAGAAAGCTGGCGTTGCTTTGAATTGGAACATTACTGGTACAGTAACATAATCTAAGTTTAAGCTTGCAGAGTTTCTAACTGTAGCACTAGCACCACCAATTGAAGAAGTATAAGTGTTTACTGTTTTCGCTCCATATTGGCTATATAAAACCTCTGGCTGAATGCTGAACATTTCTGATAATGGTGCATTCATAAAAACACCACCGTAAAAACCTGCTTTTGATTTTGCATCTTCATAACCGTCATCAGAGATTGAAGAAATATTAAGACCTGCTTTCAAACCGAATTGTGGACTTGTTTGAGCGAATGCAAAAGTTCCTGCTACTAAACCTAATCCTAAAAATAACTTTTTCATAATATCAAATTTTAATTTTGTTTTACGGGAAGCATACTTTCAAATACTTTGCCAAAAAAATAATATTAATCCTATTATTATATAAATTTTCATTCAACAAATTAGAGATCAATGATTTAAAAATTATATTCAATGAATAATAACATTACTGCACAGTGAGATTTTTGTAAAAATCCAGCGTCATAATGATTTGATCTGCGTGCAATTTTTGGTCATAAACGCAACTTCCTACCCCATTTATCAGGGAAAAATTGATATTGCCATCCAGATTTTTCTTGTCATTAAACATCAGGTTGACAATATCTTCATTCCTGAATTCTGAGATATCGATATAGGGAAAATAGTGCTGGATTTTAGTAATAATGGCAGAGGAATGCTCTACGTCTATCAGGCCTGCGAGAAAAGCAAGGTGTGTCTCACAGATCATTCCCAGGGCTACCGCTTCGCCATGAGGAATCAGGCTTCCTTTTTTCATAAAGAGACTTTCAACAGCGTGACCAATAGTGTGACCAAAATTGAGAATCTTGCGCACGTTCTCTTCTTTAAAATCTTTGGTGACAACCTCGTTTTTGATTTCCATACTTCGGATAATGAATGGCGCGAGACTTTCCGGCGTTACTTTGTAGAGTGAACTTAAGGCGCGCCAGTGATCGCCGTCTGCAATGATGCCGTGCTTCAGCATCTCTGCAAAACCGCTTCTAAGCTCCTCAAATTTTAAAGTTTCGAGGAATTTAGGATAGAAAAAAACGCCTTCGGGTAGCGCAAATGTACCGATGATATTTTTAAGAAATTGATGATCAATGCCTGTTTTGCCGCCAATAGAAGCGTCGCACATCGCAAGAAGTGTCGTTGGAATATTGATAAACTTGAAACCTCTTTTGTATGTTGATGCTACAAAACCGCCCATATCAGTCACTACGCCACCGCCCAGATTGATCAGCAAGGATTTTCTGTCTGCTTCCATCTCCGAGAATATTTCCCACAGCTGCGTGGCTGTTCCGATGTTTTTATTTTCTTCGCCGGCTTCTATTTCGATGATTTCGAATGGCGCGTCGGTCTCCAGATTTGGGAGCAGTAGCGGCAGGCAATGGTCGTGCGTATTTTCATCTACCAGAATGAAGATCTTGCTGGGTGCGATCCTGTCTATATATTCATTAAGACTGCTGAAATCTTTGTCGAGTTCCTGTATCATAACTAATATTTTAACAAAAATAAAAACAAATTAATTAGCATTCTGATTATTTGAAGATTAATTTGACACAGCAAAAAAAAGAGAAGCCAACTGCCTCTCTTTATAAGATTTCGATAATTATGCTATTGCTTTACAAATTTGCTGCTTAGTCTTTCCCCATTGATTAAAACATTCAAAAAGTAAACACCGGATTTCAGTTTAGAAATATTAATTCTATTTTGATTTATCGCCGGTGATAAAATTAATCTTCCGGTTTCATCATAGATATCAATTTGTTCAATCTTATCGGCCACGCCTAAATATAGAAAATCTTTTGCAGGGTTTGGAGAGACCGAAAGTGTGGCTTTGCTGGTCTCATCAGTTCCAATCAGACAATTATCAGTCAGATTTACAGCCATATTATTACGACTCAGATACTGTTGATATTTCTCAACTTCAAAGCAATTTACTTTCAAATTGGCCAAAGTAGGTATCGGGCCAGGTTCATTACCGCAGGTGTTGAATGCTATAGAAAACAAATTACCAAATGCACAGGAACCCCAATCGGATAGTATCATCCAGATCGTATTTTTGCCATTTTGCATATTAACACTCATCAATGGATTCTGTGAGTACACGTACATTACCGAGCCTCTGTTATCGTAATATTCGGAATAAGAATCAATATTTCTGGCAGATTGACTGAAATCCAAATTTGTCAAAAGATTATATAAACAGCTTATAATGTAAAGTTTATTGACATCATTAAAGTTTCGAAATTCTGAAATTTTATTATTTTGACAGTAAATCTGTTCTAAATTAACCAGGTCCTTAAAATCAATAGACGTCAGATTGTTATTTTTACATTCCAGAATCTTAAGATTTTTAAACGAGTTAATACCTTCGAGAGAGCTAATATTGTAACCGGCCATAGAACTGTAGTATATCAAATAATTAATAGGATGTGTTTCCGCAGATATAGAAATTTTGGAAATATTCATCGCCTCTGAAATAGAGATTTCCCCATCATTATTTTGATCAATTTTTGTTGCATTACCCATTAAATCGGCAGCAATATAATTTGTAGAATTGGACTGCAGCAATCTCGCTTTGAAATTGGGATCAGGAAAATTAATGATTTGGCTGAGAAATAATTGAGAGAAGAAAAGCAGTAATAAGAAGTAGTTTTGTTTCATAGTTAGTTTATTTTCAACTAAGGTAACAAAAAAAGAGAAGCAACAGGCCTCTCTTTATATTAAATCATTATAAGATACGTACTGATCTTCAATTACATATGAATTGATCTTTTTCCCGTAGCATCCAAAGCTGCTTCCTTAATAGCTTCTGCATAAGTCGGATGTGCGTGGGAACTTCTCGCAATATCTTCGGCACTTGCGCGGAACTCCATGGCGATAACGCCTTCTGCAATCAGGTCTGCAGCTCTCGCACCAATCATATGGAAACCTAGAATTTCGTCTGTTTTTTCATCAGCGATAATCTTTACAAATCCGTCTGTGTCGCCACTTGCACGGCTTCTTCCAAGCGCTCTCATTGGGAAACTTCCCACTTTGTAAGCTACGCCTTCTGCTTTCAGCTGCTCTTCGGTTTTACCGACACCGGCAACTTCTGGCCAAGTGTAAACTACACCAGGAATCAGGTTATAGTTGATGTGAGGTTTCTGTCCTGCCAAGATTTCAGCAACCAAAGTTCCCTCTTCCTCAGCTTTGTGGGCCAACATTGCACCTTTGATCACATCACCAATGGCGTAGATATTAGAAACATTGGTCTGAAGATGATCGTTGGTTTTCACTCGTCCTCGTTCGTCCAGTTCTACACCTGCTTTTTCCAATCCAAGTCCGTCTGTGTAAGGTCTTCTTCCTACGGAAACCAAAACGTAATCACTTTCGTAAGTTACCTCTTCACCTTTCTTGTTTTTAGCGGTTACTTTTACAGAATCTCCATTTCTTTCTACTGCCGAAACAGCTGTAGAAAGTTCGAATTTCATACCCTGCTTTCTGAGAACTTTTTGCAATTCCTTAGAAAGACTGCCGTCCATTCCAGGGATAATTTTATCCATAAACTCAACTACAGTTACCTGGGAACCAAGTCTGAGATAAACAGAACCAAGCTCAAGACCGATAACGCCACCTCCAATTACAACTAAATGTTTGGGAATTTCTTTAAGATTAAGCGCTTCTGTAGAAGTGATGATTCTTTCTTTATCAAGATTGATAAAAGGCAGACTGGATGGTTTTGAACCGGTTGCGATGATCGTATATTTTGATTCAATGATTTCTGAAGAACCGTCATTTTTGGAAACTTTGATCTGAGTTGCAGATTCGAAACTCCCAAGGCCTTCAAAAACGGTGATCTTATTTTTGTCCATCAAAAAGTTGATCCCCTTTGTCGTCTGGTCTACCACTTCATTTTTGCGGGCAATCATTCTTGCGATATCAGCAGTAGGCTCATTGATGATGATCCCGTGATTTGCAAACTCGTGTTTTGCCTTTTCGAAATGTTCAGAACTATCAAGCAAAGCTTTTGAAGGGATACACCCGACATTAAGACAAGTTCCGCCAAGCGTAGAATATTTCTCAATAATTGCTGTTTTGAAACCCAATTGGGCAGCACGGATTGCCGCAACATATCCACCAGGACCGGAACCGATAACGGTTACATCAAATTGACTCATATATTTTTGATTATAATTCGAATAAAAATTTCATCAAATTTACGAAAATTGGCTTAAATAGGTAGTGATATTGCACACAATTGTATCTTAATATTTTACTACATTATTTTTGGATAATATTCAATAAAAAAAAGAAATGCAGTATTCGAAGAAACTACTAAAAAATATTGGAAGTTTACGGAAAGCCGTAAGGTAGATTAATTAAATATATATATTTTTGGGAATTGTTGAATACGGAATAAAGTCTAATATTCCACTATAAATAAAGTCTTAAACATCAAACTAGCTTACTAGATTTTAGTAAAAACAATTATTTAAATAACAATTATGAAAAAAACCATTACTTTTTTAACTGTTCTTCTATCAATCATAATCATAAATGCTCAAGAAGACATTAATTTATTGACTTATGACAATACGCAGGACATTAATTTTTTCAACACAATTAAAAATGGCGCTCAAATAAAAGAATATATCACGACTAGTAAAAACAGTGTAAAAATTGGTGACACTTTAATTTTAGGATCGCCAACTTCTCAAGAGACTAGCACGAGAACATATGGAGGTACTTACGGTACTCAATTGAGAGGAGGAGTCGCACAATCAAGAAGTACTTCTAAAAAAACTTACGAATTTGTAAAAATGGGAAGGCCTGCTGGTTTTGGTAGTATTATGACCGCTATGAATGGAGATTCACAGATAATGGCGGACAACAGTTTAAAGAATACCACTGTTGTTGTTAACGAACTAAAAACTTACCATAGAGGTAGTAAAAATAAACCATTGTACGTTGTTATGGTTTTGGGGGAAATAAATGGTAGAGCATTTGGTATAAATAAATATTTAAGTGTGATGGATACTGAATTGGCGATTGAATCTGGCGAAGTTTTGTTGAAAAACCGAAAAATGACTAGGGATGAAGCCATTGCAAAATTAAAAGAAGCAAAAGAATTAATGGAAATTGAGATGATGAGTAAAGAACAGTTTGACGAATTAAAAAAAGAACTTGCTCCGATTATTACCAATAAAGACTGATAATAAAGCTTATAGTTAAAATTATATACTACGCCAATAAAGCCCACCTCTTTTAAATAAATTTGAAAGAGGTTTATTTTTGCCAACATATAATTCCTAAGTTTTAATCTTTACTTTTGTATTAGATTTTCAAAATTAATATCAGAATGTCACTCGAAACCAATTACCAAAATATCCTTTCTCAACTTCCCACTAATGTAAAACTGGTGACGGTTTCCAAAACCAATCCTGCCGATAAAATCAAGGCACTTTATGATCTTGGACAGCGTGCTTTCGGCGAAAATAAAGTGCAGGAGCTTTTGGAGAAGCAAGAGATTCTTCCAAATGATGTTGAGTGGCACCTGATCGGTCATCTTCAAACCAACAAAGTGAAGTTCGTTGCTGGATTTATCTCAATGATAGAAAGTGTTGACAGTGAAAAACTGCTGAAAGAAATTGATAAAGAAGCACTGAAAAACAACAGGAAAATCAATATTCTGCTACAGGTAAAAATCGCAAAAGAAGAGACAAAATTTGGATTAACAACTGACGAAACGCAAGCTATTTTCAATAAATATTTACAAGGAAATTATCCAAACATCGAAATTAAAGGTTTGATGGGAATGGCGAGTTTTGTAGATGATGAAACACAAATCCGTGAAGAATTTGGAATATTGAAACAACTTTTTGATGAACTCTCAAGCTTGAAACATTTAGAAACTCTATCTATGGGAATGAGCGGCGACTTTCCTTTGGCAATCGAATGTGGCTCCAATTCTGTGAGAGTTGGATCAGCGATTTTTGGCGAAAGAAATTATTAATTAAAATAAGCTTTCGTAAACCTTCATCACATTTTTCGCAATCACCTCATCATTGAATTTCTGGACAAACGACAGACCTTTCTCTGAACGGCGTTTTCTCTCGGGCTCGTTGTTCCAGAGAAAAACAATTTTTGATTTGATGTCCGCTACATTTTGAGGATCTATGTAGACAGAATCCGGTCCGCCAGCCTCGGGAAGACAGCTCGTATTGCTAGTAATCACCACTGTTTCCGAATATAAAGCTTCTATGACAGGAATCCCAAAACCTTCAAAAAAACTTGGATAAATGAAGATTTCTGCCAGTTTGTAAATCGCAGCTAATTCGGTCATAGAAACGCCCTGCAAAAACTGAACGCTGATCTTACCGTTCTTAATCTCTTTTTCTATCAGTTTAAAATATTTCGGTTTTTTGCTGCCTACCACCACCAACGGAATTTGCGTTCCTTTCAAAGCTTTGACGATATTTAAAAGGTTTTTCCTGGGCTCAATGGTTCCGACATTCAGAATAAATTGTTTCGGCAGCTGAAATTTTTCTTTGATTTGATTAAGAAATTCATCTGACTGCTTTTCCTTGAAACTGGCATGACAACCCTGATAAACCACTTCGATTTTACTTTCGGGCACTTTTAAATACGTAACGATATCCTTTTTGGTCTGCTCAGAAATGGCAATGATTTTGTCCGCAGAAACAGCCGCTTTTTTAAATTTCCAAAAATGAATTTTGCGGTCGATCCAGGTGTAATATTGCGGGAATCTTTCAAAGATCAAATCGTGTATGGTGACTACTTTTTTGATAGGATTTCTGTTCCATTTTAATGGCAGCTCGCCGGAAAGCCCGTGAAAAATATCAGCCCCGATATTCTGCGCATCAATACCTGTTTTGGTCTGCCGGGAAAAGGCGCCTCCGGAGGTTTTGACGAATGTGACATTCTCCATTTCCAGAATCTCCTTCCCTCTTTCGGATTGTTTTTTATTAAATAGGACGTACTCATTTTTGGGACAATATTCCGCCAGAATACGCACAAGATCTCTGGAATAATTACCAAGACCAGACCAGCTGGAAAATACACGTTTGGCATCGTAAGCAATCTTCATCAGTTTCTTTTTATATCTTGATTATTTAAAAAATTCTTGATTGTATCAAATTTATAATTTTTGTTTTTTGCCCAAACAATAAATTCTTCAAACCTGTTTTCCATCTGTTTTCCCGTGTTTTTGAAAGTGTAGCCTGGCAGTTTATATTTCGGGTCAGAGATGTCATTAAATTCCCATGGATGAAAATAGACATTCAGAAATCCGGTGGACTGCAAAGATAATCTGGACAGAGATTTATACAGCCACAGG
>Ga0308156_1001129_pt1 | contig 35384 bp, 26 predicted proteins | sample PhyAR2_FD_201041 | JGI IMG/M metagenome (GOLD analysis project Ga0308156, IMG submission 201041) | Phyllosphere microbial communities from UC Gill Tract Community Farm, Albany, California, United States - DLSL A.R2 | ecosystem: Host-associated > Plants > Phyllosphere > Unclassified | place: USA... | reverse complement strand
GGCTTTTCTACTGTAATTGATTCGCTATTCAACGGGACTTTGAAAAAGTCTATTGTAACAAACGTAAAAACTATTCCTTTCGCTACACAATAGTGTAGTAGACAATCATCGTATTATTTTTTTTATTTAACGAAATAGTTAATCCAATAAGAAGGCTTATATTTGCGCATGCGCCAAATTATTTACACAAAAGCTATCCTTATTGCGCTAGGATGTAGCCTATTGTCTTCTTGCCTAAAAAAAGATCTTTACCAAGGCAGTAAGCGCGAAGATGGAAAAGAAGTATCACCTCCAGATAACGGCGAAAATGCAAACCGATACGTCTACCCTTTTGCTGACGAAAAGACGGGACAGGAAGCGGAGATCATCATCGAACTTCAGCCTGGACACGGGATAACAGAAACGCCAATTGTAAACATTCCGCCACTAAAATATAACAAGAGCTTATTATTTATGCTGACACAGGACGACTGTAAGCAATCGGCATTCAGCATGACCTGGGCAGCCATTAATGGTAAACAGATTGATCGCTCGGACATCAAACGGAAATATTATTTTGATATCGAACACCTGGAAGCCGATGATATGCCGCCAAACAGCTTTCTGCTGGGCAAAACACTGGGCAGCACGGATGGTTTTGGCAATGAGGTCAGGTTTCATTTCACCACCACGCTGGCCCCGGAATGGGCGTTTATGAACGACCCAACAGTGGTAAAGAAAGGCTTTACGGAAAATTTCTTCCGCTTTTATATGAAAGCTGGACTTCGATGGAATAATGTGATCGAAATGATTAACGATGGAAATGCCATTGCATTCCACGACCTCAATACCACCGCAGTCAACACTGTTGACTCGCTGATCAAGCATTTTGACCAGGCACAACAAATCACTAATAAACGATTGAATGGACGAAACATCAAGTTTTTGGCCGAGCCCAATGGAAATAAATCGTACCTACAGGCGGCACTTGGCTTTCCGGCAATTCAGACCATGACGGCACAGACCGGCGCCGATAAGCTCATCCCGTACCAGGTCAATTCGTCCCTAAACCAAAAGACTTTGGCCCGGGTATTTGTCAATCGCGCTGCTGAGGTAGAAAAGCTGGTCAACGATGCTGCCGCAAAAGATGTGGCTAACCGCGAGGCAGTCCATATTGGTGTGCACGAAACGGATCAGGACTGGGCTCAGCTCCTGCTCTGGCTCAACGATACCTATGGAAAAGACGGCAAGGACATCTTGTGGTTTCCTTCACAAGAGGAGTATTACGAATACAACTACAACCGACAAAACAGCCTGGTCAGCAGCCGTATCGACGGGAATAAGGTGATCGTGAACGTCAAATTACCGAATAAAGCGGATTTCTACTACCCTGCGCTAACATTAAATATCAGCGGATTAGACAAAAATAGCATAAAATCCATCTCGTCAAATGATGCTGTAACGGGGCTCACCTACGGCAATTTTGACAAGGGCATCAGTGTTAATATAGACTGCCGCACATTTATACGGCAACATGCAACACACTATGTCGATCGCTATCTCGCTAAAAAATCTGCCGCAAACCTGTTAGATGCAAAGTATCATGTCCATTTGCTAAAAGATTCGGATGAAAAGAAAAAGCTGCTTCGCGCACTGGGTATAGAGTAAAGAATTACAGCGGAAAGAGTGGCCATTTATGGGACACCGTAGAGCGGAAAAACGCCATGTTATAAAAATGAGAAGTTAACATTGCAGGAATTTGTACGCCTGCAGTAGGCTCCAGTAAATTTTTACAATACATATTGCTTCATTAACGTTTCTTAATCATACCGCGGTCCGGCCGGATGTTTATCACCCCATTGTCCAGCATACGATATCGCTTGGTACTTACCCTATTGATGGAAGCTCTGGTGGTAATACTTGGCGCAGCATCGTTCAGCGCTGTGGCCAACATCGACTCTCTCTTATCCCCCACATCGTTAAATACGTCGTCTGGCACATTAGCGTTATTGGGAACAAGTCCGTCCCAGTATTCGGACTCACCCTTGGCATTTCTTAACATAAAAGAAACAGGCCAATATTCCGCTTTTAGAGTGCGTTTATATAAGATATCTTGAAGAAAAAATCCTACTGGTTTGCCATAAGTACGGGATGAAGAGCCTATAACTTGTACCTGAAGATAGGGCTTAAGCACATTGATTAGCATTTCGGAAGCAGATGCTGTATTTTCACTTACCAAAAAATAAACTTTACTGAGTTGAAGTGAACTTGTTCCTTTGAAATAGGTGTCAAGAAAATCATTCCTTAAACTTCCGGCAGCACTTGACTTTAAATACGTATTCGTTTCGTAGGTCAACATCAATTGCTTACCCGGAATTGTCCCAGCAATCTTATCAGCAATATACACTGCCGCATCCACATAACCACCACCATTATAACGGAGATCTACAATTAGACTTCTTATTTTTTGGTTGTCTTTGGCACCACTTTCAAATTTTTTGAAAACCGCATCTATATTTTGTTGATTATCATTATTAGCTTCGATTTTCTCAAAGGAGGATAAAGCAAGATAACCGATATTATTCCCTGCATTTTCAAAGATGGTATCTTTATAAATCGGGTTGACGACATATTCGTTGCCATAATTTATTGATTTTGTGAAAACGCTGCCGTCCTGCCGCAGCACTTCCAGTTTCATGGAACCACCGTCTAAGGCGGAATTTAAACGACTCATCATGTTATCAAGCGCCGTTTGATCACTCACCTGGCATCGCCGATTATCTCCTTCCCCGCTACAGGTAACGGGCACAGAAAAATTTGCGTCATCACCTATTTTGGAAATCATATCAGAACGCCGGAAACCTGCTTTTTGAGCGGGCGACCCGCCCTCTACGAAGTATAGTATAGGACGTGCAACTTTCTCATCAGTAGTGCCCAATTGAAAGAAAAGACCAAAACCATTCTGTGTGTCCATCTTGAGGGGATTTGCACCCCGGGTTCCTGTACTATAGCCTCCAACGCCTTGAATATACGAAAATCGGTCAAATACGCCACCTGGATAGGCCGCATGTGCTGGAGTCAATCGCTTGAGTGCGGCAAGTACATCATCGGCAGAACCATATTGATCGGTAAACTTGGATGGATCGGATGTGTAGTCGGGAATGGACGTTTCCCAAAGGGAATACAACTTGTAATATTTATAAACATCATCCTTTATTGACTGCGTTTCGGTACGCTCGTTAATAACGGGCTCGGGTTCTGGCTCAGGTTTAGGGTTATCCTTTTTACAGGAAAAGACAACCAGCCCTGTCAGTGCGATACCAACAAACTTCCCCACTCGGATTAAAGTCTTTAATTTCATAGTTGAAACATGTGTAAAACAAACATAAAAAATTTAATCCTATCTGCAATAAAAAAAACACGCTAGCCATGGGGAGTGCCAGCGTGTTTACTACCTATTGAAAAACGTTAGAATAACAACCCATCCTAGAGAAAGTTTTAAAAAAGATAAAAATCTTTAGATTTTTATCTTTTTTAAAACTTTTACTCTTATTTATAGGGTATTTTATCCTTTAACACATCAGAACTGTCAGTTATTTCAGTTTATTGATATGATAGACTTGTGTTACTCCAGGATCAATTTCAGCACCTTTTTTAACGCTGTTGTTCTTAATGTTATATTCGTAGATAAACCACTTGGATGCGGGCGTTTTTACGGCGGTATAGAGATTGCCATCTTGAATCAAGTTAATAGTGGTCGTAGGGTCGCCACCTGTCATTTCGGCCAAGTTAGCAACGATTCTCTTATTGGCCACATCGATAACATATGGCCTGATATACGCTTTACCGTCTCCCAACCAAGCGAGATCACCGCCTTTTACGGCATAATCTTTCAGATCGTATAAGTAGCTTTTGTCAAATTCCGTCTGTCCATTATTGACACGCAAGATCGCAAAAGTACCATCTGTTTTACCACGCGTCAAAAGATAAAGATTGTTGTTATCATCAAGAAAAGAATAGTTTTCACGCTGCCAGTGACCAGCTACATAGCTCGTTCTGTCATCGCTCATGATATGACCGTTGGCCATACTTGGGTAATCGCAGATATAGGCGTAAGCTTTTGTGTTGACAGGCTTATAATCGGAATCGTAGTAGAAAAATCCAAAATAGGCCTTGCCTCCAGCAACGCGCATACTGGTCACATTGAGGATCGTCGGATCGACCGTTCCATCTTTCTTATATACGGTGTAATCCAACATCGGGATCTGCGCTTTTAAAGTCTTATTCAGCGTCATATCCTTTGTGTTCATAAAATAAATATCTTTTTCAAATATTTTTTTCTCTAGGTTGGCATCACTGGCTCCTGTACTTGTAAAGACAATTTCGTCGTTTGTGCTAAATTGGCTGGCAACTTTTCCAAGGTAAAAATCACTCGGAAACGCATAATTATCTACTTCTTTGAATAGAAGCCCTTGCGGGGTTTGTACCAATTGGTGCTTACTGAAACGTGTACCATCGTTGGACAGGTAATAATAACCATTAAAGATGTACGCGTAACCGGCATAGCGGGCTTGAGGTAAGTTGCCGGTAATGTCTACGCCCTTATTGTTGGCCGGCGATAACAAGGTATCTTTCATAATCTCATCGGTCGTTAAAAGATAGGATCCATTTGCCGTAGCAACCCATACCGAATATTCTGTCGGTTCGGGTGTTGTCACCTCAGGCACATTCGGACTATCTTTGCAAGAAGCGAGCAGTAGTGCAGCGAATGCACAAAAACCAAATAATCTATTTTTTTTCATGATTATAAATGTTATTTTATTAATTATAAAATTGAAACTCTAAGTTTTACATAAAATGCGCGCCCCGGTTTTTGAAGACGGAAGTTGTCGTAAGCGCGTTCATCAAAGATATTACGCGCCTCACCCGAGATATTATAGCGGTTGCGGTTCCAGGAATAGCTAAGCAGCAAGCTGTGTACCAATTGGGTAGGAATATAATTCTTGGAAGCCAGCGAGCCCAAATGGCTGTCGCTCAAGTAAAACCATTTGGTATACTGTGTCGTCCAGTTGATCTGTGTACGGCTGCCTTTGCTGAACCAATCGTTTTGTGCAAAACCCAAATCCAAATTACCATAGACCCATGGCCGATTTGGGATCTGATATCCATAAGTCGCACTCACTTGTTGATTATTTTCGTTGGTGTATTTCTGATTGTCGATGGCTCGGTCATAACTACCATTGAAGGTGGCAGTAACAATATCCTTATACCCGTAGCGTGCTTCGAAACTTCCGCCGTAGATCTTTACGCCCGGAATGTTGTAGTACTGAAATTTGTCCTGTCCATTGTCTGTTACAATGCGTGTATTTTGATAGTCTTTTGCCAAGCGATAAAAACCGGAGAGATCGAGATTGATAAAGTGGTTTTGGTTAAAGAAGGTATTGTAGTAAAAACCGCCATTGAGATTGTCGCTATTCTCGGGCTTTAGATCCCAATTGGAAAGAATATTAAAATTGTTACCATATATTGCTGTCATCTCGGGCAATTTATAGGCTCTTTCGGCAGAGAACTTTACGCCACCATCGTCGAATATCCGATAACGGGCAGCTATACTGTAGCCCGTATTGCCCAAATAGTTTGTTTGTGTGACGATGTCGCCACTCACGTATTGATTATTATCGTCGTATTTTCGTTCGTCAATCTTTTGGTAGGTATCTATCCCATAGTACTTAAAGGCAAGGTTGGCAACCAGTCGTTTGTCAAACCACTGACTTTGCCAGGCTAGACCAGCAATATGTTTAATCATATTTTTTGGTAATCCCGAAGTATTGTGATTTAAGATTTTATCATAGGTTTGACGGTCATTGGTACTGATATTATAATTTAGGTTTAAGCTCTGCGTGCGGCTCTCGTCAAAATCGTAGTTCAAATTTATTCTTCCAAGTAAACTACTGGTATTATCTCTTATATATTTCTCTCGGTTAGGGGTATTTCCAGTGGAATTGCTAATTGGACGCCCCCCCCACTCATAGTTATAGGTTGCCGTATCCCTGTTGCGGGTGACGTCATAACCATAGTTGGCATACATATCGGCATAAAGGCGGTCTATTAGAAAGTTTTGCTTTTTATAGCTAATGGTCGGCATAATGTAAGCGGATTCTGTCCAGTTGCCACCAAAAGGTTTATTGATTGTCGCACCGAGTTGATTTTGCTTATTGTTACCTGAATACGTCAGTCCTACGAAGAGCTGATCGGCCCAGCTTTTATCGCGCAGCCCAACCTCAATCTGACCCATGCTTGAATAATAACGGTCATGAAAACGTCTGGCATCGTCAATCGTGGCAAATTTATTATCGATCACTTTTTGAATAAGGATTCCATACTTCTCCTCCGTATACATCTTGTAATCGTTGTCGGAATAATTATAGAATGCATTGGTACGGACTGATAGTTTACTTTTGGGATTGGTGTACATCCCTACTAACGATGCTTGATGTGTATTGAAGGATCCGTAACTATAACTCAGATCAAGAAAGTGCCTATTGCGTTGTTTAGTAATGATGTTGACGGCACCACCAAGAGCATCTGATCCCAAAAATGCCGGAACTACCCCCTTATAAATCTCTACCCTGTCCACCAGATTGACAGGGATATTATTCAACGACATCGCTGGCCCAAAATCATCCATCGGAACACCGTCGATATAAATTTTTGCAGCCAACCCGTTAATGCGAAAAACAAAATTGGATCCCAGTCCGCCGTCTTCTCGGATGGTGACACCGGGCGCAGTACGTAAAATCTGATTGACATTGGCTGTTTGATTGGCATATCGGTTCATATCAATCACGCTGACATTAAACCCGGATCTTTTTATTTCGTTAACTCGGCGTTGGTTTTCGGTCTGCCCCCTAACTTTGGCCGTTTCAAGAACGCGTTCATCTCTCTTGAGCTGAATGTCTTTGTAATTCTCATTGCCTTTTAAAAGTGCGCTCTGTGCAATGTACCCGATAGAAGTTACTTCTAGCTTATAGGGTGGCTTAATGTCTACACGTAACTTATAAAATCCATCCAAATCCGTAGAGGTTCGGTTTTCTGTGCCCAGTATACTAACGGTAGCACCTTCAATTCCTTTTCCAAACAAATCTTTCACATAACCTGTAATGGTGCGCTGTGCTTGGACTGAGTTCGTAAAAACGAATAACAATATAAAAACGATGTAGGAAGACTTAAACATGTTCGTTTGGTAATAATTTCAGTTGTTTATCATGCCTTTTAAATAGTCCACTCATTCAAAAATCTCAAGGCTATAGCGATCATTCGAAAGAGACTATTTTCATTGCCGGCACAAATATAATTTTATTTAGATTTATTACAAATAATAATTTTAATTAACCTATATATTTTGCTTGTGCACAAGCAAACTCATACTGAGCTATATACACATATAAAAGCGTGGTGATTAATAAAGCGGATAAATTTTTAGACAAGTTGTAAGAATCAATATTATTGATATATTTGCATAGTTTAAAATGAATCTAAATAAAAGCAATGATTCTAATCACTATAAATAGTCAACAATGTATACGCTTTTACTCCTATTTATTTTCACCGGTAGCTTTTTTTGGTACTGTTCCTCGGCAAAGGTGCATATCAAACCAGGTTCATCTTTCGTGATCGCTCTAATACAAAATAAGAGCCGTGCGAGGTTACTGGCCATGGTTGTGCTCGGTGTTTCATGGCTATGGACCATGTACTTGCAGGGTGCTCTTTCAGGAACATTGGCTTTTGGAGCCTATACCATGGGGTTCTTTAGCTTGATGGTGCTTTTGTGGCCCTATCGGTATTTCCAATGGAAACAACTGACCGTTATCCTGCTTCTTTCTCTGTTTTTTGAACTTTTTGTGTTTTAAGACATGCCTGCCAATAAAAAATACCTAAGCTCTCCTTTTCAACGTTTCCTCAAATTGACCGCTGGTTTCTTTGGGGGCTATTTTGTGATGCTATACTTCCATCTTTGCCTAACGAAAATATGCGATAAAACAGACATTTTAATTACGGCTTACGTGACAGGTTTTATCGCCTGGGCAATTTTATTGCTCCTGGCCTTTCTTGCAAAAAGTGGTTGGCTGATATGGGGCATATACCTGTTCCTGATCGCTGTATTCTATGGCATCTTTATGTACCTATAATACCCTTATCATGAATTTAAGACGTTACAATATCTACTTCAATACGCATACAATCTCTGGGATAATCATTTGTGCTATTTTGTATGTGATTTTTTTTGCGGGATCTTTTTCATTTTTTAAAAATGAAATCAATGCCTGGCAAAAAAATGAGTCCGACAAAGGGGAAACGTACCGAAATATTGTTTTTGACCACCTTCTAGACTCCATTGGGCAGATCAAAGAACTGAAAGGAAGAGATATTACCTTTTACATGCAACACAATGGTCATTCAAGTTATGTCAATATCGGCGAATCACAGGATACGCTAGTTGCAAATAAAGCGAAAGCGGTGGCAGAACAAAAGCAGTTGGCCGAAAAGAAAAGACTCGCGACGGAAAATAAAGGTGCAGCGGTAAAAGATGCAAAGGCCAAAGACGAAAAAAAGAAAAGACGTGGCCGCGGCCGACGGGGAAATGACGATTCCATGTATTTTTCCTATGACCTGGCTACTAAAAAACCGTCAGATTATAGCGATGGCTATACCATGGGTGAATTTTTGTATCGCCTTCACTTCTTAGCGCCGCTCAACCAAATTGGGATCAATATTGGCAGACCCTTTGGCTACACCCTTGCCGGGCTGGTATCTTTTATCTTTCTCTTTGCGCTGATCTCTGGTCTGATGCTCCATTGGGATAAAATCAAATCCAACTTCTTTGTCTTCAGACCCGGAAACAAATGGAAAACGGTATGGACAGACATGCATACGGCCCTGGGTGTCATCGGCTTTCCCTACCAGTTTATGTATGCCCTGACGGGGATTGTACTGATCGTAAACTCGGTCTTGATTATTCCGTTTAGCAAATACCTCTATGATGGTAAAGAGGATGAGGTCTATGCTGCGCTCGGTTACAACGACAACACAAAATATACCTATTTGTATGAGCCGCTCACCGCACCCTTCAAAATGGGTGATTTTCTGGATAAGCTGGAAAGCAAATGGCCAAACAGCCACATGAACCGCATCTTTATCAAAAATTATGGTGATAAAAGCATGCATGTCGTAGCGCTATATGATGCCGATATTGACAAGAACTTTGCGGGTTCGGGAAGACTCATCTACCGCGTGGCCGATGAGAAAATCCTTTTTGAAAAATCTGCAACAGCAAACGGCTCCTACCTAGATTATATGAAGGGTTTCATCTACCGCTTGCACTTGGCAGATTTTGGCGGCTATCCCGTCAAAATTATTTATTTTGTTTTGGGTATCATGGGCTGCTTTGTTATCATATCGGGTATCCTGATCTGGCTGGTCGCACGTGATAAAAATAATATCCCCAAGCGCAAACGCATCTTTAATTTTTGGGCGGCGAATGTATTTATGGCAAGCTGCCTGACGATGTTTCCAATCACAGCTATGAGCTTTATTGCAGTCAAGCTGGCGACGAAAGTAGATCAGTCGTTTATATTCCATGTTTACTTCTATAGTTGGCTGGCGTTGGCTGTTTTTTATGTTATCCGACGTAACATCGCGAAAACAAACTTAGAAACACTCCTGCTCGGCTCGATATTGTCTCTTGCAATCCCAATGGTGAATGGCATAAAAACGGGGAACTGGATCTGGGAAACTTATCGCTCAGGAGCAAATGATATTCTACTCGTGGATCTTCTCTGGTTGTCTTTGGGCATCATCGGCCTACTCATCTTTAAAAAGATGTTACAAAAGACAAGAAAGGAAAATGCGAATGGTAAAACGGACTCATCCGATGACAACGCTGCTGGCCGTACGACGGGTACAGCCAGTCCCATGCCGCTTAAGAGCGCCTTTGCCCTAAAAAACAAACCTGCTACAAAATACTAAAATCTCAATGTTCATCGATGCAAAGGCGAGCTTTATCGCTCGCCTTTGCTATCGTGTTGACGCTGATTCTTTCCTATCGTCCGACAATTCTATTTATGGAATTTTGCACAGCGAAGCCTGTGTATTTAAATCTGGGCCCGGATCAATAGTTGTATTTCTCCTTCCACTTGTCCCGTAAACTTTGCCTTAGTTTCTCCTCCTGTGGGTTTTTACCAGGCTCATATAATTTGACGCCGCTGATTTCTTTCGGAAGAAATTCCTGGACAACAAAGTTTCCTGGATAGGCATGCGAATACTTGTATTCGGCACCATAATTTAAGTTCTTCATCAACTTTGTTGGGGCATTACGGATAGCCAAGGGTACGGATAGGTCGCCGGTTTGTTTCACCAAGGCCTGTGCCTTATTAATGGCCTCATAAGAAGCATTACTTTTGACCGAGGTAGCCAGGTAGATCACGGTCTGCGAAAGAATAATACGCGATTCGGGCCATCCAATGACATTGACCGCCTGAAAACAGTTGTTGGCCAACAATAAGGCATTCGGATTGGCATTGCCAATATCCTCCGAAGCCAAAATCAACAATCGCCGTGCAATAAAGGATGGATCCTCGCCGCCTTCGATCATCCGCGCGAGCCAATATACCGCTGCGTTTGGATCTGAACCGCGGATGGATTTGATAAAGGCGGATATAATATCGTAATGCTGCTCTCCTGCTTTGTCATAAATCGCCATATTCTGCTGTACCTGTTTCAGTACAAAGGCATTTGTGATCGGCTCTTTATGCAACACCGCAGCATTCACAACCAATTCAAGGACATTCAATAATTTACGGGCATCACCACCGGATAGCCGCAATAAGGCCTCATACTCCTCAACAACGATCGCCTGTTTCTGCAGATATTCATCTTCATGCAATGCTTTTTCGATCAGTCCAATAAGATCCTGCTCGGAAAGATGCTCCAATACATACACTTGACAACGCGAAAGCAAGGCTGAAATAACTTCGAACGATGGATTTTCTGTAGTGGCCCCAATAAGTGTTACCAGCCCGCGCTCAACTGCTCCTAACAGGGAATCCTGCTGGGATTTGGAAAAGCGATGAATCTCATCGATAAATAAAATAGGCTGATCTTGGTTGAAGTTCATCAGCCTTTCGGCTTTTTCGATCACCTCACGAATATCTTTCACCCCCGCTTGAATCGCACTTAATGAAAAGAACGGTCGGTCCAGTTCTTTGGCGATCAGCAGGGCCAAACTCGTTTTACCCACTCCCGGTGGCCCCCAAAGAATCATGGAAGGAATATTCTTTTGCTGGATTGCATGATAGAGCACTGCGTCAGGGCCGACAATATGCTGTTGCCCGACATAAGCGCTCAATTGCCGCGGTCTAAGTCGTTCTGCTAATGGAATTCGTGTCGCCATAGTACAAAGTTAAAAATTAAAATAGCACAAGGACTAAATATTTTAGTTTAACGCTTTAACATTTTTTCACACAATTTTTCGTCATATTTGCTCTACACTATATGTAAATTGCTTTTGGCAGTGCAAGAGAGGGACTAAAAGTTGATCAGAAACAGCTGTGGATTGCCCGAATAACTACTATAGTAAGCATTAATTGTGACGTAATCATCAATGAGAATGACAAAATACTGTTTTTTTATCTTGACCACCTTGACCATATTCATGAATATACCGCGTCGGGTTGTGGCACAAAATGCAGAAAAAGATTATACGGGCGCGATTAAAAAATACGATGCTTCGTTTAAGGGCATTGGCCCCGAGGTATATTTCTTACCCCCGCCTAAAACAGCCAATGAAATACTGGAAGAACATTATGCCGAAAAGAAGCCTTTCAGCAAAGAAATTGCGAGGCAACTCCTACTCCAGCGCTTGCTACTGCAGCTGCGAAGCACCAATAACCTTGGACATTTTCACTATTTAATGAATCCGATGCCAGCGACAGCCAACGCGTGGAACGATGCGATTGAAGGGCAAAAAAAAGCAGAAAATTGGACTGCAGGCTATGCTTTATCAAATGAAGCCGCCTTATTTTCCATTAAAAATAACGACAGCAGCAATGCGTCAGCATTTCTATATCAGGCACTTTCTTTGGCTAACCGTACCGATAACAGGGATGATATTGCAACCATTAATTTGAATATCAGCAATTTCCAGCTGTACAGTGGGGACTTTCAGCGTGCCGAAGAAAGTGCACAAAACTATCATGCCTATGCGACGAAGAGCAAAAGTTATGCGGAGCAGGCAAACGCCTGGCTTTTAATTGCCATGGCTCGAGCAGGCCAGGGAAAGTATAAAACAGCCGAAAATAATATCATACGCAGTGCGATACCGCTATTCAATAAAGCCAAAGCATATGAAGGAAAGATCTTTGCCTGGGAAATGCTTGCAGAAATCTATTTTAATCAGCATAAATATACGGAAGCCCAATGGTTTTTGCTGCAGGCACGCGACCTGGCCAATGCCAAGAAACTAAGTAGCGAACTCGCAGAAATTGAATACTTGCTCGCCTCCTCCAAACAAAAGGATGGTAATTATAAGGTGGCACTCAAAGAGTTTGTGCAGGCTGCGGAGTTGGCCGCAGACGAAAATAATAAGCAACTATCGTTGGCGATACTGGACAAACTCGGCGAAGTATATCTTGTTTTAAAGGACTATCCATCGGCTGATCAGACTTACAAAGCCTATACACAGTTAAAAAATGAACTGTATAAATAAAACAATCTACCCCTTCTGCTGGTCTACTGCAAGAGCAGTTTACAGAGCGACATTAAGCTTTTTGTAAATATTGAAGGATAAATCAAATAAATTTTTAGATTCTGCGATAATGTGCTATGAATTTCACTAAATTTAGCACGCTTATCAAAAAGAGCTGAATATTTTTTAAAAAGAATGATTAATAAAACCGTCGAAAATATGTTTAGGAAACTCATATTTGCACTTTTTGTTGTATCCATTGTTTCTTGTGGTTCAAAACCACGAGTCGCACTTCCTGATGACGGAGGGCTTAAACCAAGCACACAGCATCAGATCATCGCCAAGGAAGTCTCTGGATTATTGGAAAATGCAAGCTACAAAAAGGTCAAAATGAACGATTCAATATCGGGCATTATATACGATAATCTGATCAAAAGTTTGGATCAAGGGAAAAATTACCTGCTTCAATCGGATATTGATGAATTTCAGTCCTACAAAAACAATCTTGCCCAGGACATTAAAAATGGAGATCTATCAGCTGCTTTCCATATTTTCAATGTCTATTCGAAGAGATACCTGGAAAGAATGCAATATGCGCTTTCAGAAATCGGCAAAAAACAGGATTATACGAAAGACGAGTATTACCAACCTAACCGTGAAAAATTAGGATGGTTCAAAACGGCAGATGAAGCCAATGACCAATGGCGTAAACGTGTGAAATACGACTTGCTCAACTTAGAAACTGCCAGTGGCAAATCTACCGACAGTGCGAAGACCAAACAGGTAGAGACATTAAAAAAACGCTATGTCAATTTGATCTCTCAGGCCAAAAAAAGCAACGCAAACGATGCTTTTCAGATCGTGATGCAAGCGCTGACAGATGCTGTAGATCCGCATACTTCTTATTTTAATCCATCTTTTGCCCAGGCATTTAATGAAGGAATGGCCAATACTTTTGAAGGGATCGGTGCAAGATTATCTATCGATAACGAAGCGGTAAGTATCTTTGAAATTATCCCCGGTGGACCTATTTTTAAAGACAAGAGCATTCACGTCAATGATAAAATCATTGCTGTAGCGCAGGGAAAAGATGGTGAATTTGAAGATATTATTGGTTGGAGACTGGATGCCGCTGTAGCAAAAATCAAAGGTCCAAAGGGAACAATTGTTCGTCTGAAAATTATTCCTGCCGGCCAGCCCATGAACTCTCATCCACGCATTGTATCCCTTGTACGGGAGAAAATCGTCGTTGAAGAAGAGTCTGCGAAAAAAGAAATCATGAACGTCAAAGGAGCGGACGGAAAAATGTATAAAGTGGGTATCATCAACATTCCTAAATTCTACATGGATTTTGAGGCTTACAGAAGACGTGACCCGAATTATAAGAGCACCACGAGAGATGTGAGGATGATATTGGACACACTGAAACAACAGAAAGTGGATGCGGTGGTTATCGACCTGAGATTTAATGGTGGTGGTTCTTTACCTGAAGCAATTGATTTGACAGGTTTATTTATCGATAAAGGTCCTGTTGTACAGGTGAGAGATACAAAAAACAACATTGATGTTGAAGAAGATAAAAATGCAGGTGTGTCCTGGGATGGCCCACTGGGCGTTATGATCAACCGCTTCTCGGCTTCGGCTTCTGAAATCTTTGCTGGTGCTATCCAAGATTATGGAAGAGGGATTATCTTAGGATCTCAAAGCTACGGCAAGGGCACAGTGCAGTCGGCAATAGACATGTCTCGTGTCATCAGCCCAACCAGCCGATTGCTGTTAAAGGCATCGGGTGAAAAAGATCCAGACACCCCAGAAGGCGCTCCTCAGTATGGACAGATCAATATTACATTGGGTAAATTTTATCGGGTTAACGGAAGTAGTACACAACATAAAGGTGTGACACCAGATATCGTATTCCCTTCTCAGTTTTCTGCAGAGAAATTTGGTGAAAGCTCAGAAAAATCAGCGCTCCCTTGGGATCAAATCCAGTCGAGCAACTTCAAAAAAGTAGCTGATCTGAGTGTTATTGATAAAAAATTAGAAGCGATGCATGAGGCACGCATCAAAAACTCATTGGAATATAAATATCTGAAAGAGGACATCGAAGAAGCTCAAAAGGATGAGGATGTTAAAATTCCATTGGAATTCAACAAATTCAAGAAAGATAAAGATGACAACCTCAAGAAAAATAGAGACCGCATCAACGCTTTATTGAAATTACAGGGGAAACCGGCTTGGGAAGAAGGCAAATCACAGCCTAAAATCGACCTGGATTTCGTGAAAGACGAAAGTGCAAAAGTGATGACCGATTACATCATCAACTTTGGCACAAAAAAACCGATGTAATTTCACCAAAAACTAAAACTGTAAAGTAAATCGCAAGGCAACCCTGATTGGGGTTGCCTTTTTTTATGATACTCATCACTTTGAAAGGGGCTTAACATTAAATTCACGTTTTATTTGTAACTTATCGCTAGATTGATTGTTTTGGTAATATAACGCCGCTATACGAGACCCTATGATCCACTTAAGCGAAGGATCGGGATGGCATAGCAGCAGATTATCAAGTTAAACGTATAAAAAAGAATATCATGAGACATATCCTCCTGTTAACTGACTTTTCAGAAAATGCTCTTCTAGCAGCAAAACAAGTTGCACTATGTACAGAAGCCTGGAAAACCCAAAAGGTGATTGTATATCACACGTACAATAGTGGTACCGTAGTCGATAATGAACCTATTGTTGTTGTCAATGAAGAAGTAAAAGAGGCCAAAGAGAAGGAACTCGCGGACTGGTTCGACCAAATTAGACTATTGTTCCCACCACAAGTAGCATTATCCTATCAAATGGAAGACGTGGATTTACCGATGGGCGTTCAAGAAATATGTCGTGCCCAAGCTATTGATCTTGTCGCATTGGGTATTACAGGTCAAACAGGCTTTGCTAAAATCCTGGTAGGAAGCAATGCCATTACGTTAATGGATATATGCCCTAAGCCGATGCTTATCGTGTCGCATAAGGTAGATCCGGCAGTCCCCAAAAATGTACTGGCAACTACGGATCTGAAAGAGGTGGATCGCAAACTGGATTTATTTAATTTGGACCAAGTTTTGGAAACCTTCCAAGCAAAATTATATGTCCTGAATGTCGCGAAAAAAGAGGCATCTGCAGCAGATCTGGCGCAGGAACTAAAACACCTCCATGAACGCCTGGACAAATACCATCCGATTTATGACTACATTAGTCACGATGATGTTGCAGTCGGTATTGAAGAATATGCAAAAGAGAAACATATAGACCTCATACTTTCATTCCATAAAAAGCAGGGACTGTTATCTAGCCTATTCAAAAGCAGCATATCAAAAAAGATCGCCTGGAATGGCGCCGCCAACTTATTGGTTATTCCCATGGATAGATCATAAATACAGTATATTTTCGCAAAGCCATCGCAATGAAAGTGAAGGGGAAAAACCGTTTACTTTTTATCAACGGAGTGTTTACCGGGACCGATAAGAATGAGTCCTAAAAACACAAAACAGAGCTCAATCGCATGGGATGCACCAGAGATACCATCTCCTTTGGAAAGATGCATTAATCCGGCGATAACCATTGTGAAAGCAAGCAATAGTGCTGCTGGTCTGAAAAAAAGACCAAGCAATAAAAATAGTCCGCCCACAGTTTCGGTAGCAGCAGCCATAAAACCCCAAAAAGTAGGCATAAAATGGACACCAATAGTACCCATTGACTTGCCCACGCCTGCCCAAAGTTCAGGACCGCCCTGTAACTTGGGCAAACCGTGCATAATCATCATCACGCCCAATCCAATGCGCAAGACCAAAAGTCCTGTATCTCTATACTTACCCAATGAATTCCAAATTGCCATATAAAACGGTTAAATTATTAATAAATGAATTACCACTCGGCCTAAATTAATGAAATTATTTAAATTGAAAGCCCTGTAGCTTCTATTCTAGGAATAAATTTATTGCATTTTTAATACTTTATGCGTAATTTAATAGCTATAGAACCAATGATAATTCTGTGAGCTGCAACAGAAAATACCGTTTAAGTCGGTATAGCTTAGCGACGGATTATAGCATAAACAAATAACTAATAAGGATGAAAAACCTACTCTTGTTAACAGACTTTTCGGACAATGCCTACGCCGCTGCTCGATACGCCGCGCAATTAGCTCCGCTATGGGGTATTGAAAAGGTTGTCTTGTACCATACGTACGAAGTAATCCCTACCGTAGGTACCGAGCCTGTTGTCATCAGCAATTCAGAAATTCTAGAAGAGAAACAAAAAGACCTCAATACCTGGCAACAGGAACTGATGTTGCTTTTTCCGGAAGGGATTGCGTGGAAATCTGTGCTCGAAGAATATGAACTAAGCTACGGCGTAAATCGTACTTGTGCAGAGGAGGATATTGACCTCGTCATCGTCGGCACCGCAGGTAAAAGTGGCCTAAAGAAACTGCTACTCGGAAGCAATACGCTCAAACTGATCGAAAATTGTCACACACCTTTACTGGTGGTTCCTGCACGGGCTGAGCTTAGGGTACCCAAAAAGATTTTGATCGCCTCAAATCTTAAGGAAGTAAACATAAAATTAAACCGCCTTCTGGTCAATGCATCTGAAGTATTGCGTAAAAGTGAGGTGTTTGTGGTCCATGTCACCAAAGAAGATCCTGCAAATAAAGCTGTAAACGCTGAAATAACCATCATGAAAGATCTGCTAGCTCCCTACAATCCCTTGTATAGTTATATCCTTCATACAGACATTGCCCTAGGGATTAACCAATACATCAACGAAAATAATATCGATATGATGGTTACTTTCCACCGCGACAAGGGCTTATTAAGCCGAATTTTCAACACCAGTTTAGCCCAGAAGATGGCTTGGAAGAGTCAGGCGGCAATGATGGTAATTCCGGTACATTCGGGATAATCAGAATAGGTGTTGCAGCTAAATGCTGTTCAGCTATACCTACAAGTAAGTTAGCTGAACAGCATTAGCCGTGGTTTTCAATTCCACCTTTCGGCCAAATACGAGGGCATGATTGTCATCGATATGACCTGCCGGATAGGCAAACGCTACCGGAAAATCGTATTCTTTAACTTTATCCCACACAATTTCTTCCACACTTTGCCCAAAAGCAGGGTCGTTGTCCTTCATGGAAGAGAAACCGCCGACAATAAGACCGCTCAATTTTTTTAGTTTTCCCGCACGCTTCAATGCCCACAGCATGCGATCGACGGAATAGTAAGCTTCACCAACATCTTCAATAAATAGAATCTTATTTTTGTAATTGACATCCGAATCAGAAGCAAGCACAGATAGTAAGATGGCTAAATTTCCACCGACCAATTTTCCTCGGCCCTCACCTGCACGATTGGGATAGACGCTCTGCTCATAATTATAATCCATATTATAGCCAAATAAGGCGTTTTTTAGCGTTTCCAAAGAGGCTTCTGTCCCCGTCTCAAAAGACTTGGGCATCTGCCCATGTATTGTGGCTACTTTAAAGTTCCGTTGAATATGACTATGCAATACGGTAATATCGCTAAAGCCTACCAGCCACTTGGGCTGCTTTTCGAAGTTTGAGAAATCGATTTCATCGACAATCCGAACACAGCCGTAGCCGCCCCGTGCGGCGAATACCGCCTTAATCGATGGATCGTCCAGTGCCCACTGCAAATCAGCTGCACGTAAACTGTCTTGTCCGGCAAACTGGTGGTACGATGTGCTGACAGTCTCTCCGACCACAACCTCCAATCCCCAGCCCTCCAATGTTTTTATGCCTACATCAATAGACCCACGGATAAAACTCGCAGGACAGACGATCGCAACTTTATCGCCTACTTTCAGAAAATCAGGTATTTTGGACATCTTTTTATTGCTAATGATCAAACCACTGGAAGCACAAAGGCTATTCTCCAATAAAAAATTTATGGGAAAACAATGTGCTTATCCCTACAAATAAACGTAAATTTATCTGAGTTTTCTACCGCTATTTGGAATAATATTTTTGCGATTGTTTGATATGATACGCATTTATATTGCATATAAACAGCAATTTATCTAAGTTTGCCAAAGAAAACAAGTACACACTTTAATATCTTTCAAGCATTGAGTATTCTAGATAAAAAACGTTATACCATCACATCGGCATTACCGTATGCCAATGGTCCTTTACATATTGGACACCTTGCCGGGGCTTATATTCCCGGGGATATCTTTGTGCGCTATCTGCGTCTGAATCAAAAAGATGTAGTTTATGTATGTGGTTCAGATGAGCATGGTGCGGCGATTACCATCCGTGCAAAAAAAGAGGGCATTACCCCACAGCAAATTATTGATAAATACAATCAACAAATCAAAGAAAGTTTTGAAGAGTTTGGCATTTCTTTCGATATATACCACCGCACATCGGAGCCCATACATCACCAGTTATCGCAGGATTTCTTCTTGAACCTTTACAACAAAGGTGAATTTGTCGAGAAATTTTCCGAACAGTATTACGATGAGGAGTACCACCAGTTTTTGGCCGACCGCTATATTACAGGTACTTGTCCAAATTGTAAGTCCGAAGGTGCCTATGGCGACCAATGCGAAAAATGTGGAACATCCCTGAGCCCGACAGATCTGATCAATCCGATTTCGACATTGAGCGGAAAGACTCCGGTATTGAAAGAAACAAAGCACTGGTACCTCCCTTTGGATAAATACCAGCCATGGCTGGAAAAATGGCTGATCGAAGGAAAGAAAAATATCCTCAAATCCAACGTGTTTGGGCAATGCCAGTCTTGGCTTAAATCGGGTTTACAACCGCGTTCAATGACCCGTGATCTGGACTGGGGTGTCGATGTACCGCTGGAAGAAGCACAGGGTAAAAAACTTTATGTTTGGTTGGATGCGCCTATCGGTTACATCTCAGCAACGAAACAGTGGGCATTAGACCATGGCAAAAACTGGGAGGACTATTGGAAAACGCATGAAAACCCTGCCGATGATTCTACATTGATCCATTTTATCGGAAAAGATAATATTGTCTTCCACTGCATTATCTTCCCTGCTATTCTTCATGCTCACGGCGATTACATTTTGCCTGAAAATATTCCGGCCAACGAATTCCTTAACCTGGAGGGCGATAAGCTGTCTACGTCTAGGAACCATGCGGTTTGGCTCCATGAATATCTACAGGAATTCCCAGACAAACAGGATGAATTGCGTTATGTATTAACCTCGATATTGCCGGAAACATCAGATGCTGAGTTTACCTGGAAGGATTTTCAGGCCCGCATAAACAATGAGCTGGTAGCTATCTTGGGCAACTTTGTAAACCGTGTCATGGTTCTTTCCCACAAATATTTTGATGGTAAGGTATTGAAGGGAGCTGCATTGTCTACGGTAGACCAAGCCGTACTGGATGAATTAAAATCATATCCGGTTTCTATTAAATCTTCTTTGGAACAATTCCGTTTCCGCGAAGCTTTGGCAGAATTCATGAATGTTGCCCGCCTTGGTAATAAATATCTTGCGGATGAGGAACCATGGAAAATCATCAAAACGGATGAAGAACGGGTTAAAACAATATTAAACGTCGCAGCACAGATCGTGGCGAACCTTGCTGTCCTTGCGCAGCCGTTTTTGCCTAAAACAGCAACCAAATTATTTGAAATGCTCAATTTTCCTCAAGGAAACTGGAATGACGCGGGTTCAGATGCGTTGATTGAGGTGGGGCATCAATTGGGTGAAGTACAATTGCTATTTGAAAAGATAACAGACGAACAGGTCGACTTCCAGCTCGATAAACTTACAGCAGCAAAAGCAAAAAACCTAGCCGACAACGCCAAGGTTGCTCCTGCAAAAGAGAATATCAGCTTCGACGATTTTGTTAAAATGGATATCCGTGTCGGAACCATTACAGCAGCTGAAAAAGTTGCCAAAACAAAGAAATTATTGAAGTTGACCATCGATACGGGTATTGATACACGGACGGTGGTTTCGGGTATCGCAGAATTCTTTAGCCCTGCAGAAATTGTAGGCCGTCAGGTGTCCATATTGGTCAACCTTGAACCCCGTGAAATAAAAGGAATTATGTCGCAGGGAATGATCCTTATGGCAGAAGATGCCGATGGTAGACTGGATTTCGTCAAACCAGATACAACAATTAAAGTAGGAAGTACGGTACGTTAATAGCAAACGTCATACATGTATAATAAAAGCCTGTTCGTTTGGACAGGCTTTTTTATACGCTATTTTTGATAGGAACTTCGAGGCCACCACTTTCCTGACCAATCCAATGTCTAAATCTCCAGCACGCACTCGGATATCCTTTACCAAATCTGCATACTGGGGATAGGAAACGACCATTTTATAAGTTCCTGTATCCAGATTTGCTACTTGGAACGTTCCATTTTCTTTTGTCCGACCAAAGGTAATCAAGACCGAATCTTTCGGGTTGAGCAGTGCGACTGAAGCCTGATGTAGTTTTGCAAGATCCTTGCCATCCACAACCGACCCCGAAAGCTTATGTTGTGCATAGGACTTTGAACTTAGGGTAGCTAGCAAAAGAAACAAAACTAGGGAATAGGTTAGTTTCATAAATTAACGTTTATATATTGTCGGGTAAATATAACGCTAATGCTACGGAAAATTCGTAAAATAATGTTAAATAATTATATAATTAAAAAACACGTTAACATCAAAAAAAGAATCAAGCTAAGACACTGGATACCAAAATATCATGACAAAAAAAAGAGGCCTGACTTATTTGTCAGGCCTCCATTGAAAATGAAAAAAAATTTTTATTTTCTTTATTCTACATTTAAATTCAATTCTTTTTCCTTATTGATTAAATGGGCAATACTCGTATCATTCAATATCTGCAACATGGCATTTCTTACCTCAACGAATGTATCGCGTATGCCACAGGCATGCTCTTGGGTACACTCTTCGCACGAGCGGTAGAAATTTAAACTTACACAGGGTAGCAACGCGATAGGCCCATCGATCAAGCGCATAACCTGCGATAAGAAAACGTCTTCTGGTGCCTTATTGAGGCTATACCCGCCCCCAGCACCTTTCTTGCTATAGAGAATTCCGGCATTTCGCATTTCGAGCAGAATCTGTTCCAAAAATTTCTTGGGAATATTCTCTTCCTGCGCAATCTTTACGATTTGCATAGGCTCATTACCGTAGTTACGACCAAGCACCATTAGTGCCTTTATTGCATATTTTGTCTTTTTGGAAAGCATATTTATTAACCCCCTGTTGAATCGCAAATTTACGTTTTTTATTCAATAGAATAAAACCCGCACCATTTCATGCCTATACCAGCTGTAAACACCCCAAACGGAAGCTTCACCTCCCTATACTGGAAACGTATCTACTGCATTTCCTTATTGCCCCAATACCGCCGTGATGGGTTTTCCAATACTACCATTTGGTTCGGTAATGTGCAAAAGTGCTGCAATTGTGGGTGCAATATCCACAATATGTACCTCTGTATTGGATACTCCTGGCTTGATACCCCAGCCCATAAATACCAAAGGAATATGGGAATCGTAGGCAGACCATGTTCCATGGGTAGTACCTGTCGAGCGAGGCGTACCATCGTACCATTGTGGTTCGCAAACAATCTGGATAGCACCACTACGCTTAAAGTTATAACCATTGATCATTTTCTCGCGAATAGGCGCTGGAATCATTAGGCTTTCCCCCTTCTCCATATCAGCAACATACGCCACACCTTCGGTATGACGAAGTTCACGAATGATAATCTCTTTTATTTTATCGCGATCCAGCTGCAAAGAATCGATCAACTGATTGTTTAAATGAACCTGATAGTTCATCATGCTTTTTACAAGCTTCTCTTGTCCAAATTTCTCTTTAAGCGTTTTGTTAAGACCTGTGATAATCTGACGGGAATAGAAATAACCACCGTTTCCTTTCATATCCATAAAGAACCGAGAGTTATAAGAAGCGCCGTGGTCTGCCGTCATAAAGAACGTATAGTTACCCTTGCCGACGGTGTTATCGAGGTATTTGAAGAATTCCGCAAGTTGTTTATCAAGTTGCAGATACATATCTTCAATCTCCACGGCTGTCAATGAATAGCGGTGTCCCACGTAATCTGTCGCAGAGAGACTCACACAAAGAAAATCGGTATTGTTAGTTGGGTTATTACCCATCTGTTCATTTTTGATTGCCTCCCTGGCCATATCTAATGTAAACTGATTACCCATTGGCGTGGTTTTGATCAGCTCATAGCCCTCGTCTTTCATCAACTTGGAAGTGGCGCGAGGCAGTGTCGGTTTCTCTTCACCCGGGTACTTGCCTTCATAGATATTGTCATCTGCAATACTGTTGGCAGCGTATGTACTGATGTCGTACATCGGCTTCCAGTCGCCTTTCAGATATTTCTCGGCTAATTTTTTCTTATTGAAGTCCACCACCCATTTTGGAAGTTTGTCCATATAGAAATTGGAAGTAATCCAATCACCGGATTTTGCTTCAAACCAATAGGCCGCATCCGCAAAATGCCCTGCCGGCAAGATCCCACCGCGGTCTTTAATCGCGATACCAATGACTTTGGACTTAAAGTTAGAGGCTAATTTCAATTGGTCGGTTACAGTAGATGCAAGCAAATTGCGTGGAGACTGCTGCCCCTCCTTTGCGGTAGTACCTACACCGACAACATTGTCGTCCTGCGTACAATACATATTCTTTCCGGTCTGCTCTTCAATCCAGTCATTACCCGCAATCCCATGGATGGAGGGAACAGAACCTGTATAGACCGAACTGTGCCCAATAGCCGTATAGGTCGGGATATAATTAATCAATGTATTTTCGCAGGAGAATCCTTCTTTCAAAAGTCGTTTGAAACCATCATTGCCATATCGATCTGCAAAACGATACAAATAATCCCACCGCATTTGGTCCACCATCAGGCCGACAACCAATTTTGGTTTTTCTGGCTGTTGCGCCATGGACGAAAGCGCTGCTATTCCAAGGACGACGCTTAAAAAAAATCTTTTAATCATAATCGTATTAAGTATTAAAATATTTGTTTTATCAATTTCACAGGCTAAAGTAGGGTTTAATCTTTTAAATGTGCTTTTAAAAATTGCCCTGTATAAGAATCTTTACAATGAATAAGTTCTTCAGGAAGTCCCGCAAAAACGAGTTTACCGCCTTTATTTCCGCCCTCAGGCCCAATATCAATGACCCAGTCTGCCGATTTAATCATATCCATATTGTGTTCAATCACCAAGATACTGTTTCCTAAGGCAATCAGTGCATCAAATGATTTCAAGAGCTTTTTGATATCCTGAAAATGCAAGCCTGTCGTTGGTTCATCAAAGATAAAAAGTGTTTTCTTGCTATTATTTCCCTTAATTAAGAATGAAGCCAATTTAATCCGCTGGGCTTCACCTCCCGATAGCGTACTCGACGATTGACCGAGTTTAACGTAGCCCAGTCCAACATCCTGTAGAGGCTGCAGTTTGGCCAATATTTTAGGCTGGTCTGCAAAGAATGTAATGGCTTCATCCACGCTCAACTCAAGAACATCCGCTACCGACTTATTTTTGTACTGTACATCAAGTACAAACTGCTTAAATCGTTTTCCACCACAGGCCTCGCAGGGTAAAACAATATCAGCCATAAATTGCATTTCAATTTTAACTTCACCTTCACCCTGACAGACATCACATCGTCCGCCTTCAACGTTAAATGAAAATGCGGCAGGTTTCAATCCAGCAGCTTTAGCTGGTGCTTGACTGGCATATAAAGCCCTGATTTCATCCCAGGCTTTGACATAGGTGACCGGATTGGATCTCGACGAACGGCCAATCGGATTTTGATCGACCATTTCAACTTGTTCAACTCGGGCAATGTCTCCCTCAATCGCATCATAGATCCCCGTTTGTTCACCGGAGTAATTACCAATAGACTTCTGCAATGCAGGATAAAGGATACGCTTAACCAATGAGGTCTTACCGGATCCCGAAACACCGGTTACGACAGTGAACGTATTTAATGGAAATTGTACATCAATTCCTTGTAGGTTATTTTCATGGGCTCCCTTAATGGTAACGCTACTCGACCACGAACGGCGTTTTTTAGGTACTTCAATCCGGCTTTTTCCACTCAGGTATTGACCTGTCAAGCTTTTAGTATCTTGTAGAATCTGCTGATATGTACCCGCAAAGACCATCTCCCCGCCGTTGATACCTGCTTCAGGGCCGATATCAATCAGATAATCCGCAGACTCCATCATCTCTTGCTCATGTTCGACTACGACCACTGTATTACCGACATCGCGTAATGATTTCAGCACAGAAATGAGGCGCTGTGTATCACGCGGATGGAGACCAATACTCGGTTCGTCCAACACATAAATAGAACCTACGAGCGAACTTCCCAAGGAAGTCGCCAGATTGATTCGCTGTGACTCTCCGCCTGAAAGCGTATTTGACAGCCGATTCAAGGTCAGGTAGCTTAAACCAACATCGCAAAGAAATTGCAGTCGATTATTAATTTCGGCAAGAAGTCTTTTTGCAATGACCAGCTCATTACCGACCAGTGGCAAATTTTTAAAGAATTCCAGTGCCTCTTCCAAAGGCATCAATACAACATCTGTGATGGATTTTCCACCAACCTTGACGTAAGTAGCATCTTTCCGCAATCGGGTGCCACGGCAGTCTGGGCAATCTGTTTTCCCGCGATAGCGGGAAAGCATTACACGGTATTGAATTTTATAGGTCTGGGACTCGAGCTCTTCAAAGAACTGCGTAAGACCAGCAAAATATTTATTTCCTGTCCACAAGAGCTCCTTTTGAGCCTTGGTCAGATCCATGTAGGCACGATGTATCGGAAAATCGAACTTCAATGAACTTTTAACAAGCTTTTGTAGCCATTCGCCCATTTTCTCTCCTCGCCAAGGTGCTATTGCGCCATCGTATACCGACCGGCTTTTGTCGGGAATAACAAGGTCCGGATCAATACCAATGATTTTCCCATAACCTTCACATCGGCGACAAGCACCATAAGGGTTGTTAAAACTGAAGAAATTTGGAGTAGGCTCCTCAAATGTTATTCCGTCGAGTTCAAATTTATGGGAGAAATGATGGCGCTGACCATTTTCTTCCATATAGAGTTCACCCTTACCTTCGAAAAAACCAGTTTGGATAGAATCAGAAAGCCGATTTACCGTATCATCATCCTGTTCAATACGCACGCGGTCGACAACAATAAGGACTTCTCCATCTTGGAGGTCTTTATTGGCGATGGCTTTATCCTCTATCACAGCTTCAATTTTCTGCATACGATCTTCGTAGAAAATACGCACAAAACCTTTCTGCAAGAGTAGAGAAAGTTCTTCCTTTAATTTACGCCCGTGAGAGGGAATAAGCGGTGCAAGAAGCGTCACGGTGGTATCATCGCCTAAATTCAGCGCAAAATCCACCACTGAGCTCACACTGTCTTTAGTCACCTCACGACCGGATATAGGAGAAATTGTCTTTCCGATACGGGCATATAACAATTTTAGATAGTCATAGATCTCCGTCGAAGTGCCTACCGTCGAGCGCGGGTTGGAGGTAATGACACGTTGCTCGATGGCAATTGCTGGAGCAATGCCTTTGATGTAATCCACCTCAGGTTTGTTCATACGCCCCATAAACTGCCTGGCGTACGAAGAAAGACTTTCGACATAGCGCCGCTGTCCTTCGGCATATAGTGTATCAAAAGCTAAGGAGGATTTTCCTGAGCCCGACATTCCAGTGATAACAACTAATTTATTTTTAGGGATATCAACGTCAATATTCTTTAAATTGTTAACTCTTGCTCCCTTTATCTGAATATATTCTTTTGGAGTATGCTCCACCTTTTTACTCATAATTATCCTTATCTCACACAAAGTTACGTATTATTGGCTGATTATATTCCTGCGAATTAAAAAGCAGTTCGGTTTTCTTTAGTACATAAAAAAGCCATCGAACAAAATATTCGATGGCTTTTTATGTATCCTGTTCTACGATTGACTATTGGAATTTCTTCGCGTTTACTTTACGCTCATTTTCAGTCAAATAGATTTTACGTAATCGGATAGATTGTGGTGTAACCTCAATATATTCGTCCGCTTGGATATACTCCATAGACTCCTCTAAAGAGAATTTAATCGCTGGTGCGATACGTGTGTTATCATCTGTACCCGATGCACGCATATTTGTCAACTGTTTACCTTTAACGATGTTGATCGTTAAGTCATTGTCACGAATATGCTCGCCTAAGATCTGGCCTTCATAAATATCGACACCTGGATCAACAAAGAACTTACCTCTATCTTGCAATTTATCAATAGAGTATGCTGTAGTTGTACCTTTATCTAAGGAGATCAATACACCGTGCAGACGTCCAGGAATTGTTCCTCTCCAAGGCTCGTATCCTTTCAGACGGTGAGCCATTACAGCTTCACCAGCAGTAGCAGTCAATACGTTGTTACGTAGACCAATGATACCACGAGAAGGGATTTCAAACTCAAGATGTTGCATTTCGCCTTTCGTCTCCATCACTAGAAGTTCACCTTTACGTTGCGTGACTAATTCAATAACTTTACCAGAAACCTCTGCAGGCACGTCAACTACCAATACTTCGATAGGTTCACATTTTTTGCCATCAATTTCTTTCAAGATTACTTGCGGTTGACCTACTTGCAATTCGTAACCTTCACGACGCATTGTTTCGATCAATACAGATAAGTGAAGAATACCACGTCCGTATACCAACCAAGCATCTGGAGATTCCGTAGGAACAACGCGTAAAGCCAAGTTCTTTTCTAATTCCTTTTGTAAACGATCGTGAATGTGTCTTGAAGTAACCAATTTACCTTCTTTACCAAAGAATGGAGAGTTGTTGATCGTAAACAACATGTTCATTGTCGGTTCATCAATGCTGATAACTTCCAATTGTTCTGGGTTTTCGAAATCTGCAATGGTGTCACCAATATCAAAACCTTCAATACCAACTACTGCACAGATATCTCCACATTTAACTTCTTCCACACGACGACGACCTAAGCCTTCGAATGTATGCAGTTCTTTTACGCGTGATTTAACGATTTTGCCATCACGTTTTACCAACGAAATAGGTTGACCTTCTTTGATTGTACCACGTGCTACACGACCGATAGCGATACGTCCAACGAACGTAGAGTAATCCAACGATGTGATCTGCATTTGCAATGTACCTTCAACAAATGGGGAAGGTGGGAAATGACTGATGATAGCATCTAATAATTCAGATACATCTTCTTTCTTTTCTTTCCAATCTGTTGACATCCAACCATGTTTTGATGAACCGTATAATACTGGGAATGCCAATTGTTCTTCTGTTGCATCCAGACTATAGAATAAATCAAATACGTTTTCGTACACCTCTTCAGGGCGACAGTTTTCTTTATCAACTTTATTCACAACTACCAAAGGTTTCAAACCTAATGATAATGCCTTTTGAGTAACGAAACGTGTTTGTGGCATTGGACCTTCGAAAGCATCCACAAGCAAAACAACACCATCAGCCATTTTCAATACACGCTCAACCTCACCACCGAAATCGGCGTGACCAGGTGTATCAATAACGTTAATTTTTACACCTTTATATTCTACAGAAACGTTTTTAGCGACGATAGTAATACCGCGTTCACGTTCTAAATCATTATTATCCAGAATTAAATCACCTGTACCGTCATTATCTCTAAAAAGATTTGTGAAGTGTAAGATTTTGTCTACCAACGTAGTTTTACCGTGATCGACGTGAGCGATAATCGCTATGTTTCTAATATTTTGCATCTAGCAAGTAAATTTGTTTTTAAATTCAGGGTGCAAAGATAAACATTTTGCACCATAAATTTTATAACTATGTGTATTTTATTTAATTACACCTAATTCTCTACCTACTTTAGTAAAGGCGGCAATTGCTTTATCTAGGTGTGCAAGCTCGTGTCCAGCTGAAATCTGCACCCGAATACGAGCTTTTCCTTGAGGTACAACGGGATAGTAGAAGCCAATCACGTAAATTCCTTCCTCCAACATTTTTGATGCAAACTCCTGCGCTAATTTCGCATCATAGAGCATAACAGGCACGATCGGGTGGAAACCTGGCTTGATATCGAAACCCGCAGCCGTCATTTTTTCACGAAAGTAGATGGTATTTGATTCCAGCTTGTCGCGCAATGCAGTAGTCTCACTCAGCATGTCCAATACCGCAACGGAAGCTCCAGCAATAGCCGGTGCTAGGGTGTTTGAAAATAGGTAAGGACGTGAACGCTGACGTAACAAATCGATAATTTCTTTTTTTCCGGAAGTAAAACCACCTGATGCTCCACCTAATGCCTTACCCAACGTACCCGTAATGATATCTACACGATCAATCACATTGAAAAGCTCATGTGTACCACGTCCCGTCGCTCCGATAAATCCAGTACAGTGCGACTCATCAATCATCACTAATGCTTGATATTTGTCTGCAAGATCACAGATCTGATCCAATGGAGCTACTGACCCATCCATTGAAAATGCACCATCTGTAACAATGATCTTATGCCGCGCACCAGATGCTGCTTGCAACTGAGCTTCCAAATCTGCCATATCTGCATTTTTATAGCGGAAACGCTGAGCTTTGCACAAACGGACACCGTCAATAATGGAGGCATGATTTAATTCATCGGAAATGATGGCATCTTCAGCACCAAATAAGGGCTCAAACACTCCACCATTAGCGTCAAATGCAGCCGCGTATAAAATAGTATCTTCTGTTCCGAGAAATTTAGAAATTTTTGCCTCTAATTCTTTATGCACATCTTGGGTACCACAGATGAAACGTACTGAAGACATTCCATAACCGTGCGTATCAATCGCTTTCTTAGCAGCCTCGATTACTTTTGGGTGCGAAGACAGACCCAAATAATTGTTAGCACAAAAATTGACAACTTCTTGCCCTGTGCTTACTTTGATATCTGCTCCCTGCGGAGTAACGATCACGCGCTCTTGTTTATACAATCCCGCTTCTTTGATTGCTTCCAACTCCTTTGCTAAAACTGGTTGTAATGTTGTGTACATAATTCGATTTTAATTTTTATACAATATTACAGTTTTTTCATTGGAATAACTTGTGTTACCTTCCCTGATGGACGTTATTCACGGAGAATTTATCCCAAATCAATGATTTGGTAACATTAAACCGATTGCATAAAATACGCGTTTGTCCCATCTCTGCAGCTCCAATTAAAATAAGCACGAATACGCATACAAACCATCGTGTACAATAGGCCTTATCTTTCTTAAAAGTAATTAAAGTACTGAAAGCAGAGGGAAAGTTTATTCGTATCGGAGCGCATCGACCGGATCCAGTTTAGAAGCTTTTGAAGCTGGATAATAACCCGACAGCATACCGACGAGTCCGCATACTGCAAAGCCCATAATAATTGCTCCCCACGGTATTATAAAAGATGTACCGAGCTGCAGGGCCAGGATATTACCGATCAGAATACCTATAAAGATCCCGGCAACACCACCGATCATGCAAATCACAATTGCTTCCATCAAAAACTGTTTACGGATAACACTCGGTGTTGCTCCGATCGCCTTACGTATACCGATCTCGCGTGTCCGCTCCGTGACCGAAACAAGCATAATATTCATCAATCCGATTGAAGCGCCCACAAGGGTGATAAAAGCAATCACTACAGCCCCTAAAGTCACCATTGCCATATTTTGCATCAGCATCTGGGCAACCGCATCGGACTTGGTGATTTCAAAATCATTGGTTTGCCTGGACGCCAATCCACGGATATTTCTAAACACGATAGTAGCTTCGCCAATAGCCGCTTCCAATCGCATAGGATCGTTGGAAGAAACCGTGATCACATAGGAGGGCTCGGCACCCTGCATCACTGACCTTGCCTTGATCAGCGGAATAAAACATGCCCTATCTCCCCCCATCCCCGCAGAGGAACCTTTACTTTTTAATACGCCGATAACCAAATAACGGATGTTGTTAACGGTAATAAACTGCCCCACCGGATCAATGATTTCATTGAAAAGCATTTTACTGACTTCACTGCCAATGATAATAACACCACTACCTGTTTCTACCTCTCTGGTGGAAAAATTACGGCCTTCGTTGATAACATAGCCTGATGTCTGTAGATAATTTTCGTCGGTGCCTATCAGGCCGATATTGGGATTTGTTTTTTTGGATTGAAATTTTGCAGTCGTATTCCAGCTCACATTGGCACTGACTGATGTCAACGCGTTAAAGTGAAAATCTTGTTTAAATCGAACGGACTGTGCATACGTTATATTAGCGAAGACTTTGGAGCGCGTCCCCTCATTCCCGATGCGAACATTGAGCCCGCGGTTGCGGATGTTGAAAGAGTTTGACCCCATCGATGAAAAGGAATCTGTCAGGGAATTCTTCATGGCATCTATCGAGGTCAACACCCCTATAAGAGCCATCATTCCTATGGCAATAATCAGTGCTGTTAGAAATGTACGCAGCTTATTCCCTACAATAGACTGTAGTGCAAGCTTGACATTCTCAACATAAGACATTTTTACGGCCATAAAGCTAATATGTATGATTTGTAGGGATGAAAATACTGTAATTCCCGCACAAAACCAAAAAGGCAATTTACTGCTATGGAATAAATTGCCTTTTTGACTGAGACCGAAGCTGTGCATGCTAGCGGATTATGCCGATTTAGCGGCTATTACAGTTCTTAATGAATTCTTTTCCATGTCTCTGTACGACCGAGCAGGCTCACCCCCATATAGCCCCTGATATCAAGCTTATCTCCCTTAAGTGTCATCTTACAGCTATATGTTTTGCCTGACTTTGGATCGTAAATCTTTCCATCGACATAAGTACTGCCATCTTTTTCAAAATTGGTCAAGATCTCCAGCCCTTGCACATTCCTACCCTGCAGGGCTTTATCTGGATTTTTTATATCTTTCTTTGGCTGACCTGCTTCGTTGTTAGGAAATTTCAGCCAATACAGTTTACCAAAAAACTTATCGCCTTTTTTGTAAATTTCAACACGACCTTCGCCACTTGGATTTTCCCATTTTCCGATGATGGGATCTGTTTGCGCAAATAATGTTACCGTAATCAGCAACATTAGGAATGACATCATAATTTTCTTCATGGGTTTATTATTTTTATGAGCAAGTGAAGCTCTGTATAAATTCTTTATAAATAAAGATAAGAAATATTTACTATGCTCGCATATATTCAATATAAAACTACAATTAGTTACCAATAAAAAAATGATTATCCGATTTAGCCGCTACCCCATAAAAAAGCCTTTTCTTCGCAATACCCAGAATTCATTCGATAAATAAAGTTTGGCATTGGGTTTGCAACATTATAATCATATTATTTCTTTTTTAACTATTTACAAAAATTAGCACATATTATGAAATTTATTATTAGTCTTTTACTTACCGGGTTGGTCGTAGCGGTTGCCTGCTGGCTTGTACCTGGAGCCCATGTTGCTGGATTTGGCTGGGCCATTGTTACCGGGCTCGTGATTGGATTTGTCAATGCAACTGTAGGATCGATTTTACGGTTATTTACGTTCCCCTTAAATTGGCTAACACTGGGTTTGGTATCCTTTATTATTACAGTATTAATGGTTCTGCTGTCCGATTGGCTACTCGGTTCAAAATTTGATGTAGATGGTTTTTGGACTGCCGCGCTGTTTGCCATTGTCGTTGCCGTATTAGAGATGATCGTTGGCAGTATGTCAAAAGATTAAAGATACATTATATTACGTAGTTAAAGGTGTTCAAATCAATTGATACGAACGCCTTTTTTATTTCTTATTCCTTACCTCAGCCTACTGACATTACACACCCATCCGCATTATTCTCGCTATTTACGGCAGAAATCGTTAAATTTAATTTTTTAAAAAGAAACGCTGATATATGTGTGAACACAACCATGAGCATAGCAATGCCACAAAAGAGCACTCCCTTACGACAAAGGAGCAACCTTGGTGGATTGCCCAGAGCAAGTTGCTCATCGCTCTTGTCATCCTGCTTACTTTACTTTTATTGAAATATGCTTTCAAGATCACTCTTCCGTTTGGCATCAGTTTAGCCCTAAATAGCATCGCTTACCTGCTTGCGGGAATACCTGTTATCCTGATGGCTTTCCGTAAGGCAAAAAGGGCTGATATTTTTAATGAATTCTTTTTGATGACTGTGGCAACCTTAGGTGCATTCGCTATTGGAGAATTTGAAGAGGGTGTTGCGGTAATGGTATTCTACCAAATCGGAGAATGGTTTCAGGACACCGCCGTAGACAATGCCAAGAAATCGATCAAATCACTCTTGGATATCCGTCCCGATACCGTTACTGTATTACGAAATGGCCAACAGCAACAGGTAAACCCAAAGACTGTCACAACTGGCGAAATCATCCTTGTAAAAGCGGGTGAAAAAGTGGCTCTTGATGGTAAGTTGAATACAGAAAAAGCCGCATTTAATACCGCCGCTTTGACGGGAGAGAGTAAACCTGACACAAAATATAGGGGTGAAACGGTTTTTGCGGGGATGATTAATTTGGAAACGGTTGTAGAAATCGAGGTCTCCAACAAATTTGAGGATAGCAAGTTGAGCAAAATCCTCGAAATGGTACAAGATGCTACAGCGCGTAAATCCAAAACGCAGTTGTTTATTGCCAAATTTGCTAAAGTATATGTCCCCATAATCTTTGGTCTTGCGCTATTGGTGCTTATTGTGCCCCTATGCTTTGTGCAAGACTATAGTTTTAAGGACTGGTTCTACCGGAGTTTGGTCTTCTTGGTAATTAGTTGCCCCTGCGCCCTAGTTGTTTCTATCCCCTTGGGTTATTTTGGCGGAATAGGTTTAGCCTCGCGAAACGGAATATTATTTAAGGGAGGCAACTTCCTCGATGCCATTACCGCAGTTGATACTGTAGTAATGGATAAAACAGGTACACTCACAGCGGGTGTATTTGAAGTAACGGAGGTTGTTGCAGTCAATGGAGATCCCCAAGAATTATTGGATTATGCAAAAGCGATAGAGGTACATTCCACACATCCCATTGCGAAGGCGATCGCCAGTTATAATCCAGGCAGCACAGCCCTAAAAACGGAAAATATTCAGGAAATTGCAGGCCATGGACTTTGTGCCACGGTGAATGGAAAGCAAACACTAGCAGGCAACAGCAAGCTATTGGACAAATACAACATTAGCTACCCGGATGATTTGAGGAAAATGGTATATTCCATTGTGATGCTTGCCATCGATGGCAAGTATGCCGGTTATATAACCGTTGCAGACCGGATTAAAGCAGGATCGAAGGCCGTTATTCAGGCAATGCGTGCGCAAGGTCTTTATACGGTCATGTTATCTGGCGATAAAACAGCGGTAGTAAACATGGTAGCCAAAGAGCTGGGGATAAACGAGGCATATGGCGACCTCCTCCCTGAGGATAAGGTTAGCCATGTACAGCAACTGCTCGATCAAGGACGCCATGTTGCCTTTGCCGGTGATGGTGTAAATGATGCTCCAGTAGTTGCATTAGCACAGGTAGGCATCGCAATGGGTGGACTCGGCGCTGATGCGACGATAGAGACAGCTGATATCGTAATCCAGAACGATGAGCCCAACAAGATCTTATCGGCCATCAAAATCGGAAAAATAACCCGCAATATTGTCTGGCAGAATGTAATCTTGGCAATGGGAGTAAAGGTCATTGTTTTGATCCTTGGGGCCGGTGGTGTTGCAACACTTTGGGAAGCGGTCATAGCGGATGTGGGAGTCGCCCTTTTGGCGATTTTGAATGCTATAAGAATACAGCATAAAAAAGTATGAAAATGACGTTATCCAAAAAATCAGATCGTAACACTTGTAGAAATTAGAGTACTGAAAAATACTGTAGTGTAATACATCCATAATTGAAAAAAAAGCGGGGCTGTCCAAAATTGAACAGCCCCGCTTCCTATGTTTCATCCATGATCTATTTCAGATCGAGTAAGAAATTTTAGTCCCGCCAAGCCTTGTACGCATTGATCAATCCATTGGTAGAAGAATCATGGCTTGACACCGTGTTGTCATCATTTAATTCCGGAAGGATTTGGTTGGCCAACTGTTTACCTAGTTCAACGCCCCATTGATCGAAACTATAGATGTTCCAAATCACACCTTGGACAAAGATTTTATGTTCATAAAATGCAATAAGTCTTCCCAATGTGCGTGGAGTCATTTTTTTCAATAAGATGGAATTCGTCGGGCGATTACCCGAAAAAACTTTATAAGCTTTAAGCGCTTCTATATCTTGATCTGATTTCCCAGCTTTCTTTAATTCGGCAACCACTTCTTCCGCTGTTTTACCATTCATTAGCGCTTCGGTCTGCGCAAAAAAATTGGACAGTAACAATTGATGATGATTTCCAATTGGATTAAGGCTATTTGCAGGCGCAATAAAATCGCATGGGATCAACTTGGTTCCCTGATGGATTAATTGATAGAATGCATGTTGTCCGTTTGTACCGGGCTCACCCCAGATAATTGGGCCGGTCTGATATTGCACTTGTTCGCCATTCCTATCTACATATTTTCCA
>Ga0308156_1001127_pt1 | contig 35443 bp, 26 predicted proteins | sample PhyAR2_FD_201041 | JGI IMG/M metagenome (GOLD analysis project Ga0308156, IMG submission 201041) | Phyllosphere microbial communities from UC Gill Tract Community Farm, Albany, California, United States - DLSL A.R2 | ecosystem: Host-associated > Plants > Phyllosphere > Unclassified | place: USA... | reverse complement strand
CGGCGATTATTCGCGTGGCGCCAGTGGTTTCTGGGTGGAAAACGGCCAGATCGCCTTTCCGGTCGAAGAGATCACGATCGCCGGCAACCTCAAGGACATGTTCAAGGGCATCGAGGCCGTGGGCGCCGATGCCTACAACGCCGGCTCCAAGACCCTGGGCAGTATCCTGATCAACCGCATGAAGGTGGCAGGGTCCTGATCCCTCGCCGCTCAATAGCATCCAGCCCGCTCAGAGCCATCCAATCCAGGGGCGGCGGGCGGGTTTTATTTTTTGACTGGGCAGCTGGCCAAAGCGGGCCGGCGCTGTAAGGAGTGGGCTGTGTTTACCGGCATTATTCAGGCAGTGGCGCGCATCAGCGCGATTGACGACCAACCGGGGCTGCGGAGCTTTACCGTGGCCTTTCCCGACGGTTTTTGCGATGACCTGGCGATAGGGGCCAGTGTGTCGCACGACGGCGTATGCCTGACGGTGACCGAGCTGCTGGACCCCACGCACGCGCGCTTTGATGTGATGCAGCAGAGCCTGAACATCACCACCCTGGGCGGGCTGGAACTCGGCTCGCCAGTGAATGTGGAGCGCGCGGCCAAGGATGGCGCCGAGATTGGCGGCCACCCGCTGTCGGGCCATGTGGACTTTACCGGCACCTTGGTGCAGGTGCGCCAGTTCGACAACAACCATGTGATGCGGGTCGCAGTGCCCGAGGCCTTTCGCCGCTATGTATTCGCCAAGGGCTATATCGCCATCAATGGCGCCAGCCTGACTGTTGCCGAGGTCAACCGCCAGGAAGGCTGGTTCGAGGTCTGGCTCATCCCCGAGACGCTGCGCATGACCGTGTTTGGTGACAAGCGCGCCGGTGACCGCCTGAACATCGAGATCGAGCGCAGTACCCAGGTGGTGGTGGACACCGTGCGCGAGGCAGTGGACGAGAGCCTGGGCCAACTCAAGCCCCTGCTCGAAGCGCTGCTGCGCGAGAAAGGCCTGAGCCTGGAAGACCTGGTCACACCGCCGCAACTGCCCAAGGCTTGATGGCCAAGACGTGGACAGGGGTCCTCTGCATGACCCTCGCCCAATGGGATGGACGTGGATCGGGATGAGACGCAAGGCGTCTTTTGCAGTCGAGCCGTAGCTATTGACAAGGAAGACAACGCAGCGGATCGCCCGAGACCGCGTTCAGACCACGGCAGGGAGTTGTGCAGAGGATCCCTAGCGGGTGGCGACGATAAAGATCCGGGGGAAGGGCAGCAGCACCGTGCCGCTGGGCAGCGCCGGGTAGGCCTGGCGGATGGCGGCCAGGTAGTCGGCCAGGTACTGCGTCTTCTCTTGCGCATCGAGCTGCGCCAGGAACGGCCGCAGCGCCGAGCCCTTGAACCATTCCACTACCGCCTCGTGGTTGGCCAGTGGGTGCATATAGGTGGTGCGCCAGGCATCGACCCGGCTGCACAGCGGCTGCAGCAGCGCGTAGTACCAGTCAAGGTTATGCCGATCAGGGTGACGCACCGCGCCGATGCGCGAAGCCCAGGGGCCTTGCGCGGCTACCTCCCGCGCCAGCACATGGGCGGGCTCTTGCAGATTGTCGGGTGTCTGCACCGCCAGGCTGCCGCCAGCGCGCAGTTGCTGCAGCAATTGCGGGTAGAGGCGGGCATGGTCGGGCAGCCACTGCAGGCTGGCATTGGCCAGGATCACATCCACGGCCGGTGCGGCCTGCCAGTTACCAATATCGGCCAGCGCAAACGGCGTCTGCGGCAGGCGCTCGCGTGCAGCGCGCAGCATGTCTTCGTCATTGTCCAGCCCCGTCACTGCCGCATCGGGGTAGCGCGCCTGCAGCACTTCGGTGGAGTTGCCAGGGCCGCAGCCCAGGTCGATGGCGGTCTGCACCTGGGTGTTCGGAATGGCGGCTACCAGATCACGCACGGGGCGGGTGCGTTCGGCTTCAAACTGGCTGTACTGCTGGGCGGACCAGGTCATGGGGTTCTCCTTATGTCTTGCCCGGCACTGTAGTGCGCTTTACCCATGCTGACAAATACGCTATAAAAACCACAACCATACTTTTGAGGTATTGCTTGATGGAGTTGAGACAGCTGCGGGCCCTGGTCTGCATTGCCGAGTGTGGCAACCTGACCCGCGCTGCCCAGCAACTGGGTATGCAGCAGCCACCGCTGACGCGCCTGTTGCAGCAGTTGGAGGCCGAGATGGGTACAACCTTGATGGAGCGGCTGCCCCGAGGCATGCGGCCCACCGCCGCCGGTCTGGCGCTGGTGCAGGAGGCGCGCATGGTGCTGGCCCGGGTGGAGGCCATGGCCGGCCTGGTTCAGGATGCCGCCCAGGGCGGGCGTGGCCATGTGGCCATTGGCTTTACCAGCTCGGCGGCGTTGCACCCCTTGGTGGCACAGGTGCTGCGGGCTTTCAGGGCGCAGTGGCCGCGCGTGAAGGTCACGTTGGAAGAGGCGGGATCGGGCGAGCTGCTGGACGGCCTGCTGGCGCAACGCCTGCATGCGGCACTGGTGCGCTCGGCCTGGGAGGCGCAGCCCAGCCTCAGCAGCCGGCATCTGCTGAGCGAGCCGATGGTCGTGGCCGGGCCGCTGGGCCATGCACTGATGCAGTCGCGCCGCCCCTTGCCGCTGGCGCAGCTGCGGGGCCAGCCGCTGGTGCTGTACCGGCGGCCAGCGGGCCCGGGCCTGCACGATGGCATCGTCGCTGCCTGCGTGGGCGCGGGCTTTCATCCGCAGGTGGTGCAAGAGGCCCCGCGCCTGACTGCCACGCTGAGCCTGGTAGCCGCCGGCCTGGGCCTGAGCATCGTGCCCGCCTCGCTGCAGCACCTGCGCAGCGATGGGCTGGCCTACCGGCGGCTGAGCGGTGCGTCCGGCCTGGTGGCGCCGCTGATCCTGGTCAGCCAGCGCCGTCCTGAGGCCCAGGCCCGCGTGCTGCTGCAGCACCTGGGCAGCATTCTGGACCAGCAGCTGGCCCAGCAGCAGGCGCGCAAGGGGGGCGCCTGACATGCAAAAACGCATCATGCCGTCGATGATGGCGCTGCAGTGCTTTGAGGCCGTGGCGCGCCACATGAGCTTTACCCTGGCGGCCCAGGATTTGTTCTTGACCCAGAGCGCCATCAGCAAGCAGATTGCGCAGCTGGAAGCCACCGTCTGCCAGGCGCTGTTCCACCGCTCGGCGCGCGGGCTGTCGCTCACTCCGGCCGGGCGCATGTACCTGGGCGAGGTGCGCAGCATCCTGAACCAGGTCGATGCCTCGGCCCGCTATGTGATGGGCTACGGCGAGGCGGACGAAACGCTGACGATTGCCGTGCAGCCCACCTTTGGCATCACCTGGCTGGTGCCGCGCCTGCGGCTGTTTCTGCAGGCCTACCCGCACATCCAGGTCGTCACCAAGGGCGACGCCCGGCCTTTCGACCTGATGCAGTCGCGCATCGATATCTCGCTGTTCTATGGCGAAGGCAGCCTGCCAGGCGCGGACTGCCACCGCCTGTTCGAGGCCGATGTGGCAGTGGTGTGTGCGCCGGACATCTTGCCTGCCGATGGCTTGGCCTCGCTCGCTGAGCTGGAGCAATTGCCCATGGTCCAGTGCTCGTTTCGGCCCGAGATCTGGCGCGACTGGTTTGCCTGCCAGGGCTTTGTGCCGGCCGATGCCTACCGGGGCACGCGCTTTGACACCTTCTCGATGTGCCTGCAGGCCGCACAAGAGGGCATTGGCATGGCCATCATGCCGCGCATGTTTGCCGAGCAGGCGCTGGCCCAGGGCCGCCTGGTGCAGCCCTGGCCCTTTGTGCAGCCCAGCGACGGCGCCTACTACGTGGCCCATGCCAGCCACTGCGCAGCCTTGCCCAAGATCCGCCATTTTGTCGATTGGGTGCTGGCACAGGCGCATGCCAGCCCGCCATCCGCATGAAATTTTGGAATAGCCCGATCATTTAATTTCGTTTGCCCCGGGCGGGGCGGCTGTCAACAATGCGTGGTTGGAAAAACAATAACCACGGAGACCGCGCACATGGCCGCGCTGCACCACTACCTCTCGATTGCCGACCTGGAGCGCGCTGCCCGCAAACGCTTGCCCGCCTGTGTGCGCGGCTATGTCTGCGGCGGCACGGAAGACGGCGTCTCGCTGCAGCAAAGCCTGCAGGCCTTCTCGCGCCTGGGCTTTGTGCCGCGCGGCCTGCGCCATGTGGCCCAGCGCAGCACGGCCACCACCTTGTGGGGTCAGACCTATGCCATGCCGATGGGCTTTGCGCCCACCGGCTTTGCCGCCATCGTGATGAAGGACTGCGACGCGGCGCTGGCCAAGGTGGCGCAGGCGCAGTCGCTGCCCTTCATCATCAGCGGCGCATCGACCGTGCCGTTGGAGCAGCTGCAAAACGCCCATGACCAGCGCTGCTGGTACCAGGCCTACCTGCCGGGCAATATGGCGCGCATCCTGCCGCTGCTGCAGCGCCTGGAACGTGCCCAGATCCCCGTGCTGGTGGTCACCATCGACACCTGCGTCGGCGCCAACCGCGAGAACCTGCAGCGCCTGCGCTTTACCGTGCCGTTTCGCCCCAGCTGGACCTTGTTGCTCGACGGCCTGCGCCACCCGCGCTGGAGCTGCGATGTGTTTTTGCGCACCGTGTTGAGCCAGGGCGTGCCCCGCTTTGCCAACCTGGCCCATGAGGCGGGGCCGGCCATCACGGCCGACCCGCCCCATGGCTTTCGGGGCGAGCGCGACCAGCTCGACTGGGACTGCATAGACCAGATACGCGCGGCCTGGAAGGGCAAGCTGGTGCTCAAGGGCGTCATGCACCCGGAAGACGCCCGACTTGCCGTGGCCCATGGCGCCGATGCGGTCATCGTCTCCACCCATGGCGGGCGCCAGCTCGATGCCTGCATCTCGCCCCTGCAGGCACTGCCCGAGATTCGGCAGGCGGTGCCTGCCGGCTATCCGGTGTTCATCGATGGCGGCTTTCGCCGGGGCAGCGATGTGCTCAAGGCGATGGCGCTGGGCGCCGACTTGGTCTTTACCGGCCGGCCGCAGCTGTTTGGCGCGGCGGTAGCGGGCGAGGCGGGCATTGCCCACGCCGTGCAGCTGTTCCGCCAGGAGCTGATGACCAACCTGGCGCTGCTGGGTGTCAACCGCCCGCAGGAGCTGACGGCGGACTGCCTGCGCATCCAGGGCGATTTTTCGCTGCCCCCCAGTCAGCGCTAAAGCGCTTCACCTATTTGCAATCAAGGAGACAAAAAAATGATGACACTGAGCAAGGCCGCGCTGGCCCTGGCTGCCGCATGGGCGCTGCTGCCCGCCGCACAGGCCCAAGGGACGGGCTACCCCGGCAAGCCCGTGAAACTGGTCGTGGGCTATGCCCCCGGCGGCGCCACCGACATTGGCGCGCGGCTGATCGCCGATGCGCTGGGCAAGGACCTGGGCCAGTCCTTCATCGTCGAAAACCGCCCGGGCGCCAACAGCAATATCGGTGCCGAATATGTGGTGCGCGCGCCCGCCGATGGCTACACGCTGTTTGTCGGATCCATCTCGACGGCGATCAACCAGGGCCTCTACACCAAGCTGGCCTTTGACGCCGGCAAGGACCTGGTGCCGGTCGCCCAGCTCAACGTGGTGCCCAATATCCTGGCGGTGAGCGCCAAGCTGCCGGTCAACTCGGTGGCCGAGTACATCGCCTATGGCAAGCAACATCCGGACAAGCTGACCTGCGCATCGCCGGGCAGTGGTTCTTCGGCCCATCTGGGTTGCGAGCTGTTCAAGCTCAAGACAGGCACCAGCATCCTGCATGTGCCTTACCGGGGCAGCGGCCCGGCGGTGTCGGATTTGCTGGGCGGGCAGGTGGACTCGATGATGGACAACCTGCCGCCGCTGCTGGCGCAGATCCGTGCCGGCAAGCTCAAGGGCCTGGCGGTGACGACCGCAGAACGCGTCGATTTTGCGTCGGACATTCCGACCGTGGCCGAGTCCGGGGTGCCCGGCTTTGAGGTCGCCGCCTGGTTTGGCGTGTTTGCGCCAGCTGGCACGCCTGCCCAGGTGGTGGAGACCGTCAACAAGGCCATCAACCGCGCGCTGAATGCCAACCCCGATGTGCGGGCCAAGTACCAGAGCAATGGCTTCATGCTGCCGCCAGCGCCCAATTCACCCGCCAGTTTTCAGCGCTTCTTCAACAGCGAGATCAAGCGCTGGGGCGAGGTGGCGCAGGCCACCCGCCTGAAGATCGACTGAGACCCAGGCTGCCTTGGAACAGGTTCTTAGCGCGCGCTGGATGCCAGACGCGCGGGCAGCAGCAGCGATACGCCGGCGGCCAGCACCAGCAGCGCTGCGGCGGCGCCAAAGGCGATCCAGTGGGTGCCGAACTGCTCGTAGGCCCAGCCGCCCAGCCAGCTGCTGATCATCGCGCCAATCTGGTGGCCCAGGTAGGCGCAGCCGTAGAGCATGCCGACCAGCTTGATGCCGTAGAGATCGCCCAGAATGGCCGACGATGCGGCGATCGAGCCGGCCCAGACAATGCCGCCCAGCGCGGCCACGGCATAGAGTTGCCAATGGTGGATGACGGCCACCAGCCCGACAAAGCCCAGGCCCCGCACCAGGTAGATGACGGCCAGGATGTAGCGGCGCGGCACCATATCAGACAGCTTGCCCAGGCCCAAGGTGCTGAAGATGGCGACCAGGCCGATCAGGCCAATGCCGCCGGCACTGCTGCCGGCATCAAAGCCATGGTCCATCAGCATGGGTACGCCATGGGTGCCCAGCAGGTTCATGCTGAAGCCACAGGCAAACAGGCCCAGAAAGATCTGCCAGAAGGGCGCGGTGGCCACTGCCTGGGCAAAGCGCAGCGAGGGCGCAGCGGGCTGGCCAGCCATCGTCCGCAGGCGCTCCCGGCGGGCGGCTTGCTCGGCGGGCGTCAGGTCGGTGTGCTCGGGCGCGTCATCACGCACAATCCACAGCGCCATCGCGGTGACGATCAGCGCAAATACCAGTGCAAAACCCAGCAGCGTGTATTGCCAGCCCCAGCGCGCAATCGTGAAGGTGAAGACCGGCGTCATCACTGCAATGCCTGCCATGGAGCCGGTGGACAGAAAGAACAGCGCCATGCCGCGCTGGCGCGTGAACCAGCTGCTGATCATCGGCGTGACTGCCACCGGGCTTGTGAAGGCCAGGCCCAGCGACAGCGCCACGCCATAGGACCAGAAAAACAGCCATGGCGTGCGGGCGTTGACGGCCCAGATGCAGGACAGCACCACGATGACGGTGCCCAGCAGCAGCACCCGCCGCGTGCCCTGGCGCGCCACGAGCCAGCCGGCCAGTGGCATGCCCAGGCCGTAGCACAACATGCCAAACGCGACGATGGAAGACAGCAGGCTGCGGCTGAAACCCAGGTCCTGCGACAGCGGCACGATGAAGGGACCGATCCCCATGCGCATGCCCACCGTCAGCAAGGTGAGGATGGTGGAAGCGGCGACGATCACCCAGCCGAAATACAGCCCGGACGGTGGGGTGGGGCCCGGAGGCAGAGAGGTGGGGAGCGCTGTCATGACGCGGTGGCCGCGAGGCGCTCGTCAAAAGGCCTGCGCAACAAGGATGTAGTAGGGCCGATGATAGGCCGGCGCGCAGGAACGGCAAGCGGGGCGAGCGGCTGGATGTCGCGCTGGCGGCAGGCCTGCCAGCGCACAGGTCAGCGCTGCGGCGAGCGGGCGCTGGCGGTATCGGGCAGCAGCATCAGCAAGCTGCGGTTGTAGTCCTCCACCACCATCAGCTGGCCGGCATGGTTCAGTGCCAGCCCGGTAGGGCGGCCCAGGGGCCGGGTCTTGCCATCTGCCGTCCAGTTGCCCAGCCACTCGATCGGCTTGCCGCCGGGTTTGCCATCCTTCTGGCGCGCAAAGCCCACCACGCGGTGGCCTTGCGGCCCATGCCAGGCGGCCAGCAACTGGCCTTGGAAGGGGCTGGCCTGTGAGGTGGCCAGCAGGTGCAGCGGCGCCGTGTGCGCGGGCCAGAGCATATGGGGCGGCTTGGTGGCGGCGCAGCGCGCGCGTTGCTCGTAGCCGCGCGCCGGGCGCTGTGCGCCCACGCAGTAGGGCCAGCCGTAGTCGGCACCTTCCACCAGCTCGTTGAGTTCTTCGGGCGGCTCGTTCCTGTCGCGGTAGTCGATGTTGTTCTCGGCCTGCCAAAGGCTGCCTTTGGCGGGGCCATCGGGCAAGGTGGCCAGCGCCACGGAATTGCGCAGGCCCAGCGCAAAGGGTGCGAACTGCTGCACAGGCGCTTGTCCTTGTACCGCAGGGCTGCGCAGGACCGCACGCCATACCGCGCCCCGGAACTGCATCGCCCCACGCTCGGGGCAGGGATAAGGCAGCGCGCCTTGCGCGTCCTGGCAGCGGTCACTGGCCGAGCCGATGTTGACATAGAGGCTGCCATCGGGCCCAAAGCTGATTTCCTTGAGCGGGTGCGCGCCGTCGTCGGGCAGCTGGCCCAGCACCGCTTGCGCCTGGATCGGCTGGCCTGCAGCGGGCACGTGCGTGCGCCAGATACGGCCGGCCTCGCCAATGTAGATTTGCGCATCGGGCCCGCGCAGCAGCGCGAGCGGGCGGTCAAGCTTGTCGGCCAGCACCTTGACCTGGGGGCGCTGGTCGGCAGCGTCTGAGGGAGCCGGCAGGCTTAGCTCCAGCAGCCGGCCCTGGCGCGGCATCCAGCTGCCCATGTCGATGATCCACAGGCGCCCGGGGCTGATCTCCAGCACCCGGCGGGGCGCGCGCAGGCCGTCGCGCTCATCGGCTACCAGGGCCACGCAGGTGCCAGCCGGGCTGCCGACGCTGACTTTTTCATAGCCGCCGCAGCGGCCCTGGGGCATATAGCCCCGGGCGTGCGCCAGCGGCGCCCAGGCCAGCAAGGCGCTGGCCAGCGCTGCAAGCGCTGCCTGAGGCGGCAGGCGTTCAGGCCAGCACTTGTGCAATTGCCTTGCCCACGTCCGGGGTCTTGGCCTGGCCGCCCAGGTCGGGCGTGCGCGGGCCGCTCAGAATGGTCTGGCTGATGGCATCGACGATGGCATCGTGGGCGCTGCGCCAGGCACCCTGGCCGTTGCCCAGGAAGTCCAGCATCAGCGCCACCGACCAGATCATCGCGATCGGGTTGGCAATGTTCTGGCCATAGATGTCGGGCGCCGAACCATGCACGGGCTCGAACAGCGAGGGAAAGTTGCGCTCGGGGTTCAGGTTGGCCGACGGTGCCAGGCCGATGGTGCCGGTGGTGGCCGGGCCCAGGTCGCTGAGGATGTCGCCAAACAGGTTGGTCGCCGCGACCACATCGAAGCGGCCGGGCTGCAGCACAAAGCGGGCAGTCAGGATGTCGATGTGCTGCTTGTCCAGCACCACGTCGGGGTAGTTCTGGGCCATGGCTTCGGCACATTTGTCCCACCAGGGCATGCTGATCGCAATGCCGTTGGACTTGGTGGCCAGGGTCACATGCTTCTTGCTGCGGCTCTGGGCCAGGTCGAACGCGAACTTGAGCAGGCGGTCGGCGCCCTTGCGGGTGAACACCGCCTCTTGCAGCACCATCTCGCGGTCCGTGCCTTCGAACATGATGCCGCCCAGCGCGGTGTACTCGCCCTCGGTGTTCTCACGCACCACGTAGTAGTCGATATCGCCGGGCTTGCGGCCCGCCAGCGGGCAGGGCACGCCGTCAAACAGGCGCACCGGGCGCAGGTTGATGTATTGGTCGAACTCGCGGCGGAACTTGAGCAGTGAGCCCCAGAGCGAGACATGGTCGGGCACGGTGGCCGGCCAGCCGACGGCGCCGAACAGGATGGCGTCAAAGCCTTGCAACTGAGCCTTCCAGTCGTCGGGCATCATCTGGCCGTGCGCGGCAAAGTAGTCGCAATGTGCCCAGTCAAAGTGCTGCATCTCCAGCGGCAGGTCAAAGCGCTTGGCAGCGGCCTCCAGCACGCGGATGCCTTCGGGCATCACTTCCTTGCCGATGCCGTCGCCGGCCAATACCGCGATACGTAGTTTCTTGCTCATGCTGGTCCTGAATGTCTGGTCAAAAGGGGAGGGTGGCCGCCCGGGTGACTGGCAGCGCTCGCAAAGGCCATCGCTGGGCTCTACAATCGCTCGTCCTCGCACCTGGTGCCGGGGCTGGGGTGTCTGGATGGGCATCCTAGCGCTGTTGGGGCAGCTGCGCAGCATGGTGCGAGACAGCTTGCACCGCTGGCGCCTCATTTTGCCGCCTGCCGTGTCGCCTTTTCCTTTTCCCCCTGAGTCCCTGGCCGTATTGGCCGCCGCCTGCTGGGCGCTGGCCGCGCTGTTTTCCGCCCCGGTGGCGCGCAAGATGGGCGCCTTTGCCTTTACCCGCTGGCGCATGGTGTTTGCCACCGTGATGCTGGGCGGCTGGGCCACCGTGGCGGGCACCTGGGGCAGCCTGAACCTGGCGCTGGTGAGCGTGCTGGTGCTGTCGGGCTTTATCGGCATCTTCATTGGCGACACGGTGCTGTTTGCCTGCATGAACCGGCTGGGCCCACGCCGATCGGGCATTTTGTTTGCCACGCATTCGATGATGTCAGCCGTGTTGGCGGCGCTCTTTTTGGGTGAGCGCATGGGCGCAGTGGCGATGCTGGGCTGTGCACTGGTGCTGAGCGGCGTGATGTGCGCCATCGCCTTTGGCAAGCGCGCCGGCAGCGAATCGAGCCTGGAGGCCACGCGCGGCCGGCTCGCAGTGGGTGTGAGCCTGGGCCTGATAGCCGCCTTGGGCCAGGCCCTGGGCACCTTGGTGGTCAAGCCGGTGATGGGCCCCGATGTGGACCCGGTGGCCGCATCGGCCGTGCGCATGGCGGCGGGCTTTGGCTTTCATGCGGTGCTGCTGCTGGTGGGCTGGAAGCCAGCACGCCTGACCGCCGTGATGGAGCCGCGCGACTGGCAGCTGTTGGCGGGCAGTGCCTTTTTGTCGATGGCCATGGGCATGACCCTGATCCTGGCCGCCCTCAAGTACGGCAGTGCCGGGCTGGTGGGCATGCTGTCCTCTGTCTCGCCCATTCTGCTGCTGCCGCTGCTGTGGTGGAAGACCAAGGTACCGCCCACCTTGGGCGCGATGGCCGGCGCCTTGCTCACGGTTGCCGGCGTGGTGCTGATTCTGGCGCGGCTGAGCTGAGCCGGGCGACAGCCCAGAGCATGGGCATGAAAAAGCCAGGGATGCAAGGCATTCCCTGGCTCTGGTGTGGCTCAGCGCTGATCCGCTGGGCCCCTGCGTTTCAACAGGCGCGGCTTACTTGATCAAACGCACCGCGCCGGACATGCTGACCGACACCGTGGTGTAGCCGGGCTCCAGGCCCACCGGGGCGCTGCTGTCCTCCATCTTGCTCATCATGGCCACGCCGCGGTTCATGCGGGGCATCGGCTGGCTCGTGCCGCTCTGGTTCAGGTGGATGGTGTCGTACTCGTACTGCGCGTATCCCATTGCATTGGCGGTGACCTTGGCCTTGGCGTTGAAGTTCTTGACGGCTTCAGCGATCAGCTGGTCCTGCGCCTTGTTGCGCGCCGCATCCGACAAGCGGAAGCCCGAACCGGTCAGCCGGGCCTTGTCCATCAGCGCAGCCATCGTCTGGCCGAGCGCGGCAGTGTCGGTCGACTCCAGCTGCACATTGAACTGGGTGCGCCAGCTGGTCACCTTGCCATCCTTGTTGTAGACGGGGCTGGTGAACAGGTTCTCGGTCGTGACCTGCAAGGTCGAGGACTTCTTGGCGGTGGCCAGCACATCGGCCAGTGCCGTCTTGCCCAGTTGCTGGGCCTGGGCCTGGTCCTTAGATTCCTTCTCGACGCTGAACTGGGCCCAGGCCGTGTCTTCCGGCACACGGGTGGTTGCTTCGGCATCCAGGTTCAGGCTGGGGCGCTTGTCGATGTTGGCAGCGGCGGGGGCGGGGTTCTGGGCCATGGCGGTGGAAGCTACAAAAGGGGTGGCGGCGATCAGGGCAGCGGTCGCCAGCATGCGCATTTTTTTCATCAAATTCTCCTTCTTCAAAACAGTCGCGGAGGGCTTGCCAATAAATGGCGGGAGCCCAGGTCACCGGGCTTGGAGTGCCTGGCGGGGTACAAGTTTCAGCAGCGCCAATACGCTCCATCGGATGGCCAAGCTTATCCCCAACTGCTGCGGCAAAGAGCCACAGCGTAGGTGGCCGCAGGGCATGGCCTTGTAGGACAGGCTGCCGCAATCGCCCTGGTTCATCGATATTCACATTTGGCGCTGCATTTGCCCAGCCTGCAATGGCCTGGCTCTCCCGCAGGGCGGCAATGCTGTCATCGCCGTAACCCAGGCTGCGCAGCAGCTCCTGCGTGTGCTGTCCCGGTTGGGGCGGGTCCATGTGCACACCCAGGCGTTTGCCTGCCATGAGCCGCGGCAGCAAGGTGGTGGGCGCCGTTTGCCCTGCGCTCGCCATCGCTCAGATGCACGGGTGCAAGACCACCGCTGGCCAGCAGGTATGGGTTCTCCAGCCAGCGCTCGTGGGCGGCGAGTGGGAGGGGGTGTTCGGTGCGGTGGAGTCGTCGATGTGGTGCATGGCTCAGGAAGGCAGAGGGCATGGGGCCGGAAGTCCCCTTGCAACGAGGGAGTCCGGGTCATGGCGGAAGAGGGTGAGGCTACCCACCGTGCAGATCAGAGGAAGTATGTGGTACGCACCTCATACGCCGGTGACGGGATGAGCATTGCTGTCCCATCAATGCCAAAGACAGAGAGCCATGCGTCGGACCAGCATGGTCGGAGTTGCGCAGGGCAAGGGTGGAACTACACGCCTGATAGAAACTATATACCGGTGCAGAGAAATGGATTTTATGAAATGTTATGATACAAATCTAACGCCTTGACATTTGTTGATATGCGTCAAGATTTTTCCGCATCCCGGCTTCGCTCTTTGTTAAACAACGTGAATACAGGGATTCGAATGCGTCATTTTGATAATTGATTAAGTTAATATATTTTTTGTAATTCAACCGATGGAACACACGCCCTGTGGCTGCGCAAGCAGGCAGGGCGTTGGCATGTGGGCCTGGGTGTTCCAACAACAACGGGAAAGGTGTGATGGGTTCAGTGAACAGATGGGCGTCCGCTGCTCGATGGGCGCGCGGCATGGTGGTTCTGGGTGGTCTGGCCGGGTGGGCATCGGCCCATGCCGCCGATGATGTGACCGCCGTTTGGGGCAGTTTCAACAACAACAGCTGGACGGCCAACACCGGCAATGCGGCCAGCGCGCCAGCGGCCAATGGGCACAACGACTTGCTGGCTTTTACGGCCAACGGTATTCGCTACTCGACAGGCGTCAACGATGCGGCGCTGGTCGGGGGTTTTCAGCCGGCGGTGTTCCAGGCCTTCACGCCCAACCCCAGCTCGCTGCCGGCCACTGGCGGGCTCAATGCGATTGCCCAAAGCGGCAGCTATGACATCTCCAAATCGCGTGCGTCCTATCTTTCGGATGGCGTGCGTGGTCTGGACCTGAGTACTGCGCTGTTCAATATCCCTGCGACGTCGCTGCGTTTCAGCGCCAGCGTGGGCAACCCCGAATCCACCACGGATGATGTGCCCGATGTGCTGGTGACCCAGGTGGGGCAGCCTTCAACCCGGACGGACCAGTTTTATTTCATCGACGACACCGGCGCGCTGGTGGGCAACTCCGTCACCATCGCGCTCAACAGTGTCTCGGTCGTCGCGCGGCAGAACTGGCAGTTCTGGAACCCCAACCACACCAAAGCCAGCGTGGCCGATGGTAGCCGCGATCTGCGCATACGTGCCTACCACTTCTCGGACTTTGGCATCACGCCCGAGAACATGGCGCGGGTGGCGGGTTTTGTGCAATCGCTCAGCGGCGACTCGGACATTGCCTTCGTGGCGTACAACCAGGAGGCCGTGAGTACCCCGGCTGCGTTGAGTGTGCAAAAGACCAATGCGCAGGCCACCGTGACTGCAGGCACACGCACGCTCTACACGGTGACGGTCAGCAACGCGGGCGGTACGCTGGCCAGCGATGTCTCCTGGCTGGACCGTCCACAAGGTCTGCGCGTGCTGGGTATTGCGGTGGCTGCAGTGACTGCCGGCAGCGATGCCGGCGTCTGCAGCAGCACGGGCTGCACAGGTCTGCGTCTGGCGCCAGGTGCGTCGATCAGCTACCAGGTTGAGGCGGAGGTCACCGGTGGCGTAGGCACCATGGCGTCGAACACTGCCGTGGTGGAAGGCGCCAACTGCATCGGCGGCAGCCCCAGCAGTTGCACCAGCACCGATGCGGATCTGATCGTGGCCTCCGACTCGGTGAGCATTGTCAAGACCAATGGTGTGGATCGCCTGGCGGTGGCTGCAGAGACCACCTACAGCGTGACGCTGAGCAACAGCGCGGCCGGTGCATTCTCGGGTCTGCGCTGGACCGATACCCCCAGCGGTCTGAGCATCACTGGCATACGTGTCGGCAGTGTGGGTGCCAACAGTGTCGCGGGCACTTGCTCTACGTCGGGCTGCGTGGGCATCACGCTGGCTGCCGGTCAATCCATCGTCTACCTTGTCAGCGCAAAGGTCAACGCTGGCGTGGCCGCGGGTGCATCGGTCAGCAACAAGGCTGTCGTGCAGGGCGGCACCTGCAGCAGCGAACTGGTGACCGGCTGTGCCAGCACTGACACCGACCTGGTGGTGACAGCGGCCAACCTGCACATCAGCAAAAGCAATGGGGTGGATGTGCTGGCGCAGGGTGCGAGCACTGTCTACCAGGTGGTGCTGCGCAATACCGGTGGCAGTGCGGCTGCAGGTCTGCGCTGGGCCGAGAGCCCGGTGGGCTTGCGGATTGACCGCATCAGCGCAACGGCAGTGGGGGCCAACAGCGAGGCGGGCCTGTGCACCGTCAGTGGTTGCTCGGACATCGCAGTCGCTGCTGGCGAATCCATTGTGTATGCGGTGCAGGCGACCGTCACGGGCGAGGTCGGCGCCGACAATGCGCGCAATACGGTGACTCTCACGGGTGCTGCCTGCAGCGGCGGCAACAGCTGCAGCGCCGAGGACCGTGATGCCATCGTGCTGCCCGCTGCTGTCAGCATCTCCAAGAGCAATGGCGTGGATGCGCTGAGCGAAGGCGCGCGCAGCACCTACACCGTCACCATCAGCAACAGCGGCGGCATGCCTGCCAACGGCCTGGCATGGCTCGACAGCCCCGAGGGGATGGAGATCGAAGCGATCACGCCGATGGCGGCTACCGCTCCCAGTGATACCGGCAACTGCAGCCTGCAAGCGCCCGTCGGCTGCAGCGGCATCACGGTTGCTGCCAATGCCCGTATCAGCTACCAGGTGCTGGCGCGTGTCACTGCGTTGGTAGAGGGGCGTGCCGATGCGGTGGTGCGCAATACGGCAACGGTGACGGGCGCGAACTGCAGCCCGGCAGCCCCTTGCACAGCCACCGATACCGACGCTTTGCGCACGCCCGTGCATCTGACCTTGAGCAAGACAGCTGACGCAACGGTGGAAGTGGGCCACGCGCTGGACTACCAGTTCCGCATTGCCAACAGTGGCCAGACGGCGGTTGCAGCCGGGCAAACGCTGACGGTGGCCGAGGCTCTGCCCGAGGGGATGCGCTTGACGGGCGCCACACCGGGTGCTGGCGTGGCATCGGTGGTCTGCAATGGGGAGCCCTTGCTGTGCGAGGTGGTGCTGGATGCAGCGCTGGAGCAGGGTGCTGGCGCCGCCTTTACCCTGCATACGATGGCGCCAGCCGTGGCAGGTGCGATCACCAACCATGCGGCGATGGATCCGCAGGGCAGGCGCGAGCCGCCGGTGCCGGGTGCGGCCTGTCTGCCTACGGATGGTTGTGCCCAGGCGCGTACCGAGGTGCTGGCTCCCGCGCACATCACCGTGCTCAAAAGCAATGGCGTGGACCAGCTGCCTGAGGGCGGCACCACGCGCTATGTCGTGACGCTCAGCAACCAGGGCGGCATGCCGGTGCAGCTGCAGTGGGACGATGTGCCCAGCGGCGTGGAGGTGACGGACATCCGTGCAATCGACGTGGGCGCGGGCAGCGTGGCCGGCGTCTGCAGCGTTACGGGCTGTACCGGGGTTACGCTGGCGGGCGGCGAGTCCATCCACTATGCGGTGTTGGCCCAAGTGACAGCCGCCGCGCCTGCACGCGTTCGCAACCTGGCCCGCGTGACCGAGGCGGCGCAGTGCAGCCGCGCGGCGCCTTGCATCAGTGAGGATGAGGACCTGGTCTACCGCCATGGCATCGATGTGAATCCTCCGACGCCGGATCCAACGCCTGAGCCGACGCCCGATCCTGACCCCAGCCCGTTGCCTGCGCCGGTGGCGGTGCCCACGCTCACGATGGCGGGGCAGTGGCTGATGTCGCTGCTGCTGGGTGGCGCCGCGGTACTGGGACTGCGTAGAAGGCGCGAACGCAGCCGCCGCTGAGCGCTGCGCACCCACAAAAAAACCACTGCAGCGCGATGCCGCAGTGGTTTTTTATCGCGGACCCCCGCAGCGAGCGCCCGGAATGGGGACCCGTGCGATCGATCCGATCAGGGGGCCAAGGCGGCCTTCACGGCGGCAGACACCAGGCCCATGTCCGCCTTGCCTGCCAACTGGGTCTTGACCGCACCCATGACCTTGCCCATGTCGCCGGGGCCCGAGGCACCGAGTTCGGCCACGATGGCCTTGACGGCGGCCGTCACCTCTTCGGCGGACAGGCGCTCTGGCAGGTAGCCCTTGATGACCTCGATTTCCGACTTTTCCTTGTCGGCCAGGTCCTGGCGGCCTGCGCCTTCAAAGGCGGCGATGCTGTCCTTGCGCTGCTTGATCATCTTGTCGACGATGGCGATCACCATCGCGTCGTCGAGCTCGACGCGCTCATCGACTTCCTTCTGCTTCATCGCAGCTTGCAGCAAGCGGATGGTGCCCAGGCGTTCCGTGTCCTTGGCGCGCATCGCGTTCTTCATGTCTTCGGTGATTTGTGCTTTCAAGCTCATAACATGCTCCTGTTGGCAGGCCGTCCAAGCAAGCAGCGGTCTGCCTGAAAAAATCTGGCGATGGCCAGAAAACAAAAACCCGCGCCTGGCGTCCCGAGCGCGGGTGGTGTCACAGCCTGGGCAATGTGCGTCAGGCCTGTGAGAGCTGCGATCAGTACAGCTTCTTGGGCAGTTGCATGCTGCGAACGCGCTTGTAGTGGCGCTTCACGGCAGCAGCCTTCTTGCGCTTACGCTCAGCGGTAGGCTTTTCGTAGAATTCGCGAGCGCGCAGGTCGGTCAGCAGGCCCAGCTTTTCGATGGTGCGCTTGAAGCGGCGCAGCGCAACGTCAAAGGGTTCGTTTTCTTTTACACGGATAGTCGTCATTAGCTAATGTTTCCATTGGTGCCAACAGCGGGTTTTGGGGAAGATCGGGCCCCAAAGCCTTGAATGGCGGTTTTGCCCTGTCATATTGACTAGTATTGGCAGACAGGGCTTTGCCAGCAAAGAGGTGGAATTATAACCAGTTTTTTATCCAACGGCAATAGGGATGCCGGCCGGGAGCGGGGTGCCAGCGCCCGAACTGTTGTTTCAATGCGCTTTTATGCGCGGTCCGTTACTGACCGTCTGCCATGCCCGCTGCGCAGGCCGCCGCACTGGCCCAGGCCCACTGAAAGTTGTAGCCACCCAGCCAGCCGGTGATGTCCACCACCTCGCCAATGCAGTAGAGACCCGGCACCTTCTTGGCTTCCATCGTCTGCTGAGACAGCTCCTTGGTGTCCACACCGCCGACGGTGACCTCGGCTTTTTTATAGCCTTCGGTGCCGGTGGGGGGCAGCTCCCAGCGCGTCAGGCGCTCGGCCAGGCGCAGCAAGGCCTTGTCGCTGGCCTCGGCAATCGGGCGCTGCCAATCGGCATCCTGCGCCACCCAGGCATCGGCCAGGCGAGAGGGCACGAGGCTGGCCAGCTCATTGGCGATCAGTTTGCGTGAGCGCTGCTTGGCCGCCAGCAGGTGCGCGGCCACATCCACCTCGGGCACCAGGTTGATGTCGATGGACGTGCCTGGTGTCCAGTAGCTGGAGATCTGCAGGATCGCCGGCCCGGATAGACCCCGGTGCGTGAACAGCAGGTCTTCGTTGAAAGTCATGCGGGTTTTCTTGCTGCCAGTGCCGATCACCACCGGCAAGGCCAGGCCCGCCAGCTGTGCATAGGGTGCCCAGGCGCTGCCATCAAAAGTCATCGGCACCAGGCCTGGCACACGCGGCACCAGCGCCAGCCCAAACTGCTGGGCCAAGCGGTAACCCAGGTCGGTGGCACCAATCTTGGGGATGGACAGGCCGCCGGTAGCAATCACCAGGTGGCGGCAGTGCACCGTGCCCTGGGCGGTGCTGACCTGGAAACGCTGGCCATGGGCATCGGTATCGAGCGCCGAGACAGCGCTGACGGCGCAGGGTTGCCAGTGGGTGACCTGGCCGGCGCGGCACTCGGCCATCAGCATCGCGATGATGTCTTCAGCGGAGTGGTCGGCAAATAGCTGGCCCTTGTGCTTTTCGTGGTAGGCGATGCCGTGCCTGTCGACCAGCGCCACAAAATCGGCCGGCCCAAAGCGCGACAGCGCCGAGCGGCAGAACTGCGGGTTCTGCCCGACAAAATGCTTATGGGGCTGGCGCACATCGAGATCGCGGTTGGTGAAGTTGCTGCGCCCGCCGCCTGAGATGCGGATCTTTTCTGCCACCTTGGCTGCATGGTCGATCAGCAGGACCTTGAGCCCGCGCTGCCCGGCCTGCGCCGCGCAAAACAGGCCGGCTGCGCCTGCGCCAAGGATGACGGTATCAAACCGGTGGATGGGAGCGGGAGAAGACATGCGGATCCGGGTGATGGGCGGGCAGCGCGTGGCGTGCCTGCGCCGGCAAAAGCAGCGATTATCGGTGATGCGGCTCGCCAACGCAGTGCCTGCCCAGGTGGGCGATGCAATGCCAAGCCTTTTTCAGCAGCGGTGCCGGGTAGCGGTGGCAGGCCTGGGCCTGGCCCAGATCGGCGGGCGTGAGCCCGCCGGGCGCCAGCTGCAGCATATGGGCCAGCACCTCAGCCACCTCGGCGCCCCGGTACTGGCTGGCCTGCGCCAACTGGTTCGCCTGCAAGCGGTAACCGGGGTGAAAGCGCAAGGGGCAACCGGAGTTCTGTGCGGCCTGCGCAAGCGGGGTATCGCGGTAGCAAGGGTCCAGCCAGAGGGCAGCCACGTCGCGCGCCAGCAGCAGGCCGCCATGCACTTGCGCTTCCACATAGTGGTCCAGCGGGTCGGCCAGTTGCAGGCATTGCAGCTGCTGCCAATCCATCTGCTGCCACAGGCCCACATGGCGGGGCTGCCAGTAGCTGTCGGGGTCGCAAAAGCTGCTGCGTGCCGTGGCAGAGTTGTGCAACTGCAGATACGCCGATCCAAAGCGGGGTGCGGCGCCATAACCCTGGTGGCTCGGATACCCCAAAGGCTCCAGATCCACCGCGCCGTACACGGGCCGCTCGGCAGGGGCGGCCTGGTTGTAAGCGCCCGCAAACCACTGGTTCTCCCACTGCCAGCGTTCGCCCTGGGGCTGCGGGCTGTAGCTGCCATTGCTGCTGCCGCTTTCAAACTGCGACTGGTAGCGGCCCTGCTGGCACAGCAGCGCCAGCAGCGGCTGGTCTTGCGCTGTCCAGTCGGGATGAAAGTGCACATGGATCGATGCGGGTGCAGGCGCGAGCTCGCGCACCGGCCCGCCTCGGCTCTGTACAGCCTGCAGCGCTTGCTGCTGGGCGTTGGTCAAACTGGGCGCGGGGCTTGGCATGGACATGGCAGGTTCGCTAGGGATTGCGCAGAATGCAGTGGATGGATCGTAGCCGGTTCTGCGCTGCGTGCATGCCCTGGCTGCCATAGGGTCGGATGGCGCCGGGCCTTGTGTTGCTGGCCGACAATCAGTGCTTGTTCCCCACTCTTGAGGAGTTTGCATGTCGTTTTGCCAGGGCTTGTGGCAAGCCAACCAGGCGCTGTACCAGCGCACCTTGGACCATCCCTTCAACCGCGAACTGGCGGCTGGCAGTTTGTCGGTCGAGCGTTTTCGCCATTACATGATTCAGGACGCGCACTACCTGGTGGCCTATGGCCGTGCGCTGGCGGTGGCTGCAGCCAAGGCCGACCATGCCGATGGCGTGGTGCAGTTTGCCAATGCGGCGAACGAGGCCGTGGTCGAGGAACGCAAGCTGCACGATGGCTTCATGCGCGACTTTGGCATCAGCGCGCAGGACTTTGCCGCCACGCCACTGACGCCCGCTTGCCACCACTACACCAGCTTTCTGCTGGCCAACAGCTGGGCGGAAAGCTACCCGGTGGCGCTGGCTGGCCTGTTGCCCTGCTTTTGGATCTATGCCGAAGTGGGGCGCGATATCCATGCCCGCTCGCAGCCAGGCAATCCCTACCAGGCCTGGGTGGATACCTATGCCAGCGAGGAGTTTCATGCTGCGGTGCGCGCTGTCATTGCCACCGTCGACCGGCTGGCCGAAGGCGCCGACACTGCTACCCGCACGCGGATGGCCGAGGCCTACCGCTACAGCGCCGAGTTGGAATGGATGTTCTGGGACAGTGCCTACCAATTGGGCAGCTGGCCGACGCGCTGAACTGCAACGCTTGTAAACACCGGGCATTGCGGTCGTAAAGTTATGCAATGTGCCTGTGCAGCGCGATAGGCTGGCGGTATTCGCCTACAGGCGCTTTCGAAAAACGGTCTTACGCTTCGTGGCATTCATTTACCAGATGCGCCAAGCGCAGACCCCGAGCAAGCCCGAGGCCTACACGCACGTATCGCAACCATGCAAGGAGTTGCCATGTTGTCTACCAATACCACCCACACCGCTTACCACGCTCCCGTGTTTGAACCTACGGTCGATGAGTTGGCTGTTCTGAAAAAGCTCGAACTGGGAGAAAGGATTTCGCTGGAAGATGCTGCCCATGCGCATGTCTCCAAGCGCCTGCTGGAGCGTGGCATGGTGGTGGAGCGCGACGGCTACATGACCATTACTGCGCAAGGCCTGCAGCAGATCAAGCGCGACGACGCCTGAAACCCGGCCCGCGTTTGACCACCGCACCCAGGCAGCCCCAGCAGGCTGCCTTTTTTTTCATCATGGATCACTTTGTGCCATGGTTTCAATAGCTTGGAGTGCTTATCTACAGCTGTGCACAGAACTTTCCACAAGATTGTGCCCATGGACTGGGGACAACCGTGCGAGGGGCTGAAAGAGGGCGCTTGTCTGCGCTTGGGCAGCAGCGCATCCGCTGCCGAGCAGGCATTTAGGTGCCCAAATGCCGTGTCAGGACCTGCGATGCCTCAATTTTCAGCAAGTTCATAATTTTTCTTATAAATCAGTAATTTGGATTGCTTATCTACAAGATTCTTCACAGCTTTCCACAGTATTGTGCCCGTGCAATGGGGACAAGGCTCTTGGCGTGTTGGCGAGCGGAAGTCGCAGCCCGGCGGATGGAGGCAGCGGCCCAGCTACCTGTCCCGGTGCGGGTCCAGATGCAGGCGCTACCTCGCTGAAGAAAACAACGCAATATGCTGCGGCCGATGGCTTTCGACGCCAACAAAAGCTGGCGTCACAGCCTACGCGCTCAACTGCCCCGCAAACCCTCTGACGCAGCGGAATCTCAGTAGACTCTGGGGCAGGCGGCGGCCGCTTTTACTTATCTTCGCAGTCGGTACAGGCCTGGTGCAACATGGCTGCACTAGGATGCGGTCATTCTTTACAGGCCGGTGCCCGATGGTGATCGATCGCTGAAGCCCGCCGCTGTAACACACCTCAGACCGATTGCTGCCATGGACCATAACTCCAATAATTCAACCCGTCCCACCCCCCAGCCTGCCAGCGCACCGCTGCCTGATGCGCGTGCCGCGACAACGCCCAAACGGCGAAGCCGTTGGCTGGGTTCCACCATCGCGATTGCGTTGGTGGCGGCCCTGGCGGGCGGCGCCTGGTACCTGGTGCAAAGCAAGAAGGCCCCCGCAGGCATGGCGGGCGGTGCGCCCGGCATGGGAGGTCCTCCCGGCATGGGGCCCGGGGGGATGCGCGCGATGGCCGTCACTGTCGGCAGTGCCGCTGCCAAGCGCCAGACCTTGCCGGTCACCTTGACGGCGATGGGCACCGTTGTGCCCACCACCACCGTGACCTTGACCACCCAGGTCTCAGGCATATTGCGCGATGTGCTGTTCACCGAGGGGCAGATGGTCAAGAAAGGCCAGAAGCTGGCCCAGATCGATCCGCGCCCGTTTGAGCAGGCACTGCAACAGGCCAAGGGGCAGCTGGCGCGCGACCAGGCGCAGCTTGATGCAGCGCGCGTGACGCTCAAGCGCTACCAGACCTTGTGGGACCAGGATTCGATTGCGCGCCAGGACCTGGACACGCAGGCGGCCTTGGCCAAGCAGCTCGAAGGCACGGTGGTTGCCGACCAGGCCCAGGTGCAGACCGCGCAACTCAATCTGGGTTATGCCAGCATCACCTCGCCCATCGATGGCCGCATTGGCTTGCGCACGATGGACCCGGGCAACTACATCAGTGCGGGGGGCACTACCGGCATCGCCGTCATCACCAAGGTCGCACCGATCGATGTGAGCTTCACCGTGCCGCAGGACCACATCCCCTCGGTGCTGGGTGCGCAGAAGGCCGACCCCCGCCTGCCGGTCGCAGCGCTGGACCGCGCAGGCAGCAAGACACTGGCCCAAGGCGTGTTCCTGACCTTGGACAATCTGGTGGACACGGCCACCGGCACCGTCAAGGCCAAAGCGCGTTTCGAGAATACCGATGGCGCGCTCTTCCCCAACCAGTTTGTGAACACCCGCCTGACCTTGAAGGACGAAAGCGCGCTGGTGGTGCCCGTCACCGCCATCCGCACTGGCGGCAATGGCGACTTTGTCTATGTGATCAATGCAGACCGCACGGTGACCCAGCGCACCGTCATCCGGGGCATGAGCACGGTCGAATGGGTGGCCATCAATTCCGGCCTGAAAGAGGGCGAGCTGGTGGTGACCGAGGGTGCTGACCGCTTGAAGGACGGCGCCGTGGTGGCGCTGCAAGGCGATACCCCCACCCAGGCGCATGGCGCCAGCAGTGGCCGGCGCGGTGCGCGTGAGGGCGGCCCGCGTGAGGGCAGCCCGCGCGAGGGTGCTGGACGCCGTGGCAACGGCGAAGGCCGGGGGGCCAATGGTGCAACGGCACCCGGTGCGGCGGCACCCGGTGCGGCGGCACCCGGAACTGCGGCTGGCAATGGCGCGCCCGCCGGTGGCGGCGGCGGCGGGGTAGCGGTCGAGCCCAATGCCGGCCAGCCCAGCGCCGCAGCCCCTGCGGTGAACCCGGACCCGTCTGCCGCTGGCAACAGTGGTTCTGGCGGCTCGGGTGGCTCGAGCGGGTCCACTCCTTCCACCGGCTCAGGCCAGACCGCACCCGCCATCAAACCGGAGGAAGTACCCAAGGGCATGGCACCGGCGGCCACGACGGTGCAACCCGCCCAGCGCGCCAACCAGTAAGGCGGGCTGAGCGATGAGTCCTTCCCGCCCCTTTATCCAGCGGCCGGTGGCGACGGCCTTGCTGATGCTGGCCATCGTGCTGACCGGTCTGGTGGGCTTTCGGCTGCTGCCGCTGTCGGCGCTGCCCGAAGTGGATTACCCGACGATCCAGGTGCAGACCCTGTACCCCGGTGCCAGCCCCGAGGTGATGAGCCGCACGGTGAGTGCACCGCTGGAGCGCCAGCTCGGCCAGATGTCCGGACTGGACCGCATGTCTTCGACCAGCGCTGCCGGTGTGTCCATCGTGACCCTGCAGTTCCAGCTGGGGCTGTCGCTGGATGTGGCCGAGCAGGAGGTGCAGGCCGCAATCAACGCCAGCAGTGCGCTGCTGCCGGCCGACCTGCCCGCCCCCCCGATCTATGCCAAGGTGAACCCGGCCGACACGCCGGTGATGAGCCTGGCCATCACCTCCAAAGAGCTGCCGCTCACCGAGGTGCAGAACATCGTCAACACCCGCCTGGCGCAGAAGATCAGCCAGGTTTCGGGCGTCGGTCTGGTCAGCCTGGAAGGCGGGCAAAAGCCTGCAATGCGCATCCAGGCCAACACCCAGGCGCTGGCGGCCAATGGCATTACCTTGAGCAGCCTGCGCACCGCCATCAGCAATGCCAATTCCAACAGCGCCAAGGGCAGTTTCGATGGACCCAAGCGCTCCTACTCGATCAACAGCAATGACCAGCTGCTGACCACCGATGACTACATGAACCTGGTCGTGGCCTGGAAGGGCAATGCCCCGGTGCTGATGAAGGACGTGGCACGCGTGGTGGCCAGCGCCGAGAACGACCGGCTCGCCGCCTGGGTCGATGAGACGCCCGCGATCATCCTGAATGTGCAGCGCCAGCCCGGTGCCAATGTGATTGCGACTGTCGATGCGATCAAGCAGCGCCTGCCTGAGCTGACTGCGTCCTTGCCTGCGTCGGTCGAGGTCAAGGTGCTGACCGACCGCACCACCGGCATCCGCGCGTCGGTCGAGCATGTGCAGATGGAGCTGGCGCTGGCTGTGGTGATGGTGGTGCTGGTGATCTTCTTCTTCCTGCACAGCCTGCGTGCCACGGTGATCGCCAGCCTGGCCGTACCCATCTCGCTGATCGGCAGCTGCGGGGCCATGTACCTGCTGGGCTACAGCCTGAACAACCTGAGCCTGATGGCGCTGACGATTGCGACCGGCTTTGTCGTCGACGATGCGATCGTGATGATCGAGAACATTGCCCGCTACATCGAAGAGGGCGAGACGCCGATGGCTGCCGCCTTGAAGGGTGCAGCGCAGATCGGCTTCACCATCATTTCGCTGACCGTGTCGCTGATTGCGGTGCTGATTCCGCTGCTGTTCATGGGCGATATCGTGGGCCGTTTGTTCCGCGAATTTGCGGTGACCCTGGCCATCACCATTCTGATCTCGGCCGTGGTGTCGCTCACCCTGGTGCCGATGATGTCGGCGCGCTGGCTCAAGCAAGAGGACACCAGTGCGCACACGCGCGGCTGGGCGGCATCGGTGCAGCGCGGTTTTGACAAGGTGATCCACCATTACGACCGTGGCCTGCACTGGGTGTTTCGCCACCAGGCGCTGACCCTGGTCGTGGCGGTGGCCACCGTGGTGTTGACGGGTCTGCTCTATCTCGCCATTCCCAAGGGCTTGTTCCCGACGCAGGACACTGGCCAGCTGCAGGCGCAGATCGAGGCCGCGCAAGAGGTCTCCTTTGCCCGCATGAGCGATCTGCAGCAGCAGGCCGTCAGCGCGATTCTGCAGGACAAGGATGTGGCCTCGGTCAGCTCGGTGGTCGGGGTGGATGCCGCCAACAACACCATGCTCAACACCGGCAGCCTGTCGATCAACCTGACCCGGCCGCATGATGCGCAGGATGCGGTGATGCAGCGCCTGCGCGAGCGGGTGAGCCAGGTGGCGGGGGTGCGTATTTTTCTGCAACCCTCGCAGGACCTGACCATCGACTCGCAAACCGGCCCCACCGAATACCGCCTGTCGATCGGCGGCGTGAACACCGACCAGGTCAATGACTGGACGCAGAAGCTCGTCAGCCAGCTGCAGAACGTGGCCGAGGTGCGCAATGCCACCAGCGATGCCGGGCGCAAGGGCCTGTCGGCCTATGTCAATGTGGACCGCGATACCGCATCGCGCCTGGGCATCAGCGCCAGCAGCATTGATGACAGCCTCTACAGCGCCTTTGGCCAGCGCATTGTCTCGACGATCTTTACCGAGACCAACCAGTACCGCGTGATTCTGGAGGCGCAGCAAGACCAGCTCAACAGCGTGCAGACCTTGGGCAACCTGGCCATCAGTGCCAGCAGCACGGGGGCCACGCCGCTGTCAGCCATAGCGAATATCGAGGAGCAGTTGGCACCGCTGCAGGTGACCCGCGTGTCGCAGTACCCCGCCGCGACCCTGGGCTTTGACACCGCTCCCGGCGTATCGCTCGGCCATGCAGTCGATGCCATCAAGCAGGCGGCCAAGGATATCGGCATGCCCGCGTCGCTGACCATGGAGTTCCTCGGCGCGGCAGCCGCCTACCAGAACTCGCTCACCAGCCAGTTGGTCCTGATCCTGGCGGCGCTGGTCTGCGTCTACATCGTGCTGGGCGTGCTGTACGAGAGCTATGTGCATCCGATGACCATTCTCTCCACCTTGCCGTCGGCGGGGGTGGGCGCATTGCTGGCGCTGATGATCAGCGGCAACGACCTGGGTGTGATCGGCATCATCGGCATCATCTTGCTGATCGGCATCGTCAAGAAGAACGCGATCATGATGATCGACTTTGCGATCGATGCCGAGCGCAACCAGGGCATGGGGCCGCAGAAGGCCATCCACCAGGCGGCCTTGCTGCGCTTCAGACCCATCCTGATGACGACCCTGGCCGCGTTGTTTGCTGCACTGCCGCTGATGTTTGGCTGGGGCGAGGGCGCCGAGCTGCGCCGCCCGCTGGGCCTGGCCATTTTTGGCGGGCTGATGCTCAGCCAGTTGCTGACCCTGTTCACCACCCCGGTGATCTACCTGGTGTTTGACCGCCTGGGTGCCCGCCTGGGCCGCCGCCAAGCCGGGCACGGTGGCGCCCATCCCGGCAACGGCAGTAACGGCGATAAGGGTGGCAATGGCGGCCCTGCCGAGGTGCAGGCATGAACCTGTCCGAGCCCTTCGTCAAACGCCCGGTCGCCACCGTCTTGCTGACGATCGGTATGGCGCTGGCCGGCATTGCTGCGTTCTTTGCATTGCCGGTTGCACCACTGCCGCAGGTGGATTACCCGGTCATCTCGGTCACGGCCAGCCTCTCGGGTGCGAGCCCGGAGAACATGGCCTCCAGCGTAGCCACGCCGCTGGAGCGCCATCTGGGCGTGATCGCCGGGGTCAATGAGATGACCTCGCGCAGCTCGACCGGCTCGGCCAATGTGACCTTGCAGTTCGACCTGAACCGCGACATCAATGGCGCTGCGCGCGAGGTGCAGGCGGCCATCAATGCTGCGCGCAGTGACCTGCCGTCAGACCTGCGCAGCAACCCTACCTACCGCAAGATGAACCCATCGGATTCGCCGATCATCATCTTGGCGATGACCTCGCCCACGCGCACGCCCGGCGAGCTGTATGACGAGGTCTCCAACGTGGTGAGCCAGCGCATCTCCCAGGTTGATGGCGTGGGCGATGTCGAAATCGGCGGCGGCTCGCTGCCGGCGGTGCGGGTCGAGCTGTTGCCCCAGGCACTGAGCCACTACGGCATTGCGACCGAGGATGTGCGCGCCGCCATCCAGGCCGCCAATGCCAACCGGCCCAAAGGCGCTATCGAGAGTGGTGGCAACCGTCTGCAGATCTACACCCCGGCGCCCGAGCGCAAGGCCAGCTGGTACCAGGGCCTGGTGGTGGGCTGGCGCGATGGCGCCGCTGTCAAACTGGGCGATGTGGCACGCGTCATCGACGGGCCGGCCAATGTCTACACGATGGGCCTGTTCAATGGCCAACCCGCCATCCTGGTGCTGATCACGCGCCAGCCGGGGGCCAACATCATCAACACCGTGGACAACGTCCGCAAGCTCCTGCCGGAGCTGCAGGCCCAGCTGCCCAAGGATGTGAAGATCCAGGTCGCCAGCGACAGCACCAACTCCATCCGCTCGTCGCTGCACGAGATCGAGACCACGTTGATGGTCTCGGTGGTGCTGGTGGTGCTGGTGGTGGGCGCCTTTATCCGCAAGGCGCGCGCCACGGTGATTCCGGCCGTGGCCACCGTGGTGTCCTTGCTGGGCACCTTTGGCGTGATGTACCTGCTGGGCTTCAGCCTGAACAACCTGAGCCTGATGGCGCTGACGGTGGCCACCGGCTTCGTGGTCGATGACGCGATTGTGGTGCTGGAAAACACCAGCCGCCATATCGAGCAGGGCATGGACAAGATGGCCGCCGCGCTGCAGGGCGCGCGAGAAGTGGGCTTTACCGTGCTGTCGATCAGCCTGTCCCTGGTGGCGGTGTTCATACCGCTGCTCTTCATGGAAGGCCAGATTGGCCGCCTGTTCAAGGAGTTCGCCGTGACCTTGTCGGTGGCGGTGATGATCTCGCTGGTCATCTCGTTGACGACCACGCCGATGATGTGCGCCTGGTTTCTGCGCAACGAGGATGCCATCGAGACGGCACCGCGCGGCCGCTTTGCCCGCGCGCTGGAGAACGGCTACCACGCGATGCTGAGGGTCTACGAGCGCTGTCTCGATTGGGCGCTGCATGCCAAGCTTGTCGTGATGCTGATCCTGGTGATCGTCATCGGCATGAACGGCTATCTGTTCATGCACGTGCAAAAGGGCTTCTTCCCGCAGCAGGACAACGGCCAGCTGGCGGGCGGCCTGCGCGCGGACCAGAGCATCTCGTCGACCGCGATGGCGGGCAAGCTCAAGGAGGCCTTGTCGATCATCCAGCAGGACCCGGCCATCGACACGGTGGTGGGCTTTGCCGGCGGCAGCCGCTCGGGCGGGGGCTTTGTGTTCATCAACCTCAAGCCGGTCAGCGAGCGCGATGTGACCAGCCTGCAGGTAGTCGCGCGCCTGCGCCCCCAACTGTCGCAGATCACCGGTCTGCGCGTGTTTCTGAACCCGGTGCAGGACTTGCGCATGGGCGGGCGCTCGTCCAATTCCACCTACCAATACACCCTCAAGAGCGACAACACCGCCGACATGAAGAAATGGGCCACGCGCCTGGCCGAGCGCCTCAAAGAGGAGCCCTTGCTGCAGGACGTGGACACCGACCAGTCGGAGAGCGGCGTGGAGGTGTATGTCGAGGTGGACAAGCAGGCCGCAGCGCGGCTGGGGGTGAACTCCAAGTCCATCAACAACGCGCTCTACAACGCCTTTGGCCAGCGCTCGGTGGCCACCATCTACAGCGACCTGAACCAGTACTCGGTGATCATGGAATGGGCGCCGGAGTACACGCGCGGCCCACCGGCGTTGCAGGATATCTATGTGCCCTCCAACCTGACGGGCACCGAGGGCACGGCCGCTAACCCGGCGCAGCGCAGCGCATCGACCGGCAACGTGATCAGTACCAGCGTCGCTACCATGGTGCCGCTGTCGAGCTTTGCCAAGGTGGTGGAGCGCCCCGCGCCCACCAGCGTGAACCACCAGGACGGGGAGCTGTCAACGACGATCTCGTTCAACCTGGACGATGGCGTGGCGCTGAGCGAAGCCCAGCAGGTGATTGCCCAGGCCGAGGCCGATATCGCCATGCCCATCAATGTGCGCGGCAGCTTCCAGGGTACGGCGCTGAGCTTTCAGAAATCGCAGAACCAGCAGCTCTACCTGATCCTCGCCGCAATCGTGGTGATCTACATCGTGCTGGGCATGCTCTATGAAAGCCTGGTGCACCCGATCACGGTGCTGTCCACCCTGCCATCGGCAGGTGTCGGCGCGGTGATCGCGCTGATGCTGTTCAACATGCAGTTCACGGTGATTGCGCTCATCGGGGTGTTTTTGCTCATTGGCATTGTGAAGAAGAATGCCATCCTGATCATCGATTTTGCGCTGGAGGCCGAGCGATCACGGGGCCTGTCGGCGATCGACGCGGTGCGCGAGGCCTGCCTGCTGCGCTTCCGCCCCATCCTGATGACGACATTGGCCGCCGCGCTGGGCGCCTTGCCGCTGGCCATAGGCTTTGGCCAGGGCTCGGAGCTGCGCCAGCCGCTGGGCATTGCCATCATTGGTGGCCTGCTGGCCAGCCAAGTGCTGACCCTGGTCACCACGCCGGTGGTCTATGTGCTGCTGGACAAGCTGCGCCGCCGCGCCCCTAACGAGCGCGACCTGGGCCGTGCCTCCAACGACGGCATGCCCACTCTGGAACACTGATACGCCATGATGCCAACCCTCGCCTTTTCCCATTCCCTTCGTCCGACCCGGACGGCGCCTGTGCTGCGCAGCCTCGCACTGGCGCTGTGCTGCGCCGGGCTGTTGAGTGCCTGCTCGGTGGCCCCCGTCTACCAGGTACCTAGCACCCCCGCGCCGGCCAGCTTCAAGGAAGCCGGCGCGCTGTGGCAAAGCGCCCAACCCAACGATGCCGTGGACCGGGGCGACTGGTGGACACTGTTTGCTGACGAGCAGCTCAACCAGCTCGCTGCCCGGGTGCAGGTGGACAACCAGAACATCGCAGCGGCCGCAGCGGCCGTGCAACAAGCCCAGGCGGCGCTGCGCGTGGAGCAGGCCGGCTTGCTGCCGACCGTCAATGGCACGCTGGGCCAGACGCGCCAGGGTGGCGGCCAATCCAGTGGCAATGGCAGTGCCTCGCTGGGCATCAGTGCCGCCTGGGATTCAGACCTGTGGGGGCGCCTGCGAGAATCGGTCAGTGCTGCGCAAAGCAGCGCCCAGGCCAGCGAGGCCGATCTGGCCGCCGCGCGCCTGTCGGCCGTAGGCAGCCTGGTGCAGAACTACTTCAGGCTGCGCGAGGCCGATGCCGAGATGCAGATCCTGCAGCAGTCGATCGAGGGCTACCAGCGCAGCCTGCAGATTGCCCAGAACCGCTACGACGTCGGCGTGGAGGCGCGCACGGCAGTGCTGCAGGCGCAGACGACGTTGACGAATACGCAAGCCAGTGTCGAATCCCTGCGCCAGTCGCGCCAGACCTATGAGCATGCGATTGCGGTGCTGACCGGGCAGGCACCGGCCCAGTTCGACCTGCCGCCTGCAGCCTGGAATGTGACGGTGCCCGAGGTCCCGGCGGTGGTGCCGTCGACCTTGCTCGAGCGCAGGCCCGATATTGCAGCGGCCGAGCGGGCGGTGGCTGCGGCCAATGCCCAGATCGGTGTGGCCCAGGCCGCTTATTACCCCAGCCTGAGCCTGAGCGGCTCGCTCAGCCGATCCGGCTCGAACCTGGGCAACCTGTTCAGTGCCTCCGGTTTGCTGTGGTCGCTGGGCGCATCGCTGAGCCAGAGCATTTTCAACGCCGGTGCCACCACGGCTCAGGTCGATTCTGCGCGCGCCGCCCATGCGGCCCGAACCGCGAGTTACCGCCAGTCGGTGCTGGCGGCTTTTCAGGCGGTCGAAGATGTGTTGAGCAATGTGGCCGCGCTCAATGCCCAAAAGCCGCTGCTGCAGCAAAGCCTGGATTCGGCCGAAAAGGTGGAGCAGCAAATGCTCAACCGCTACAAGGAAGGACAGGTGCCCTATACCGATGTGGTGACCGCCCAGGCTACGGCGCTGTCAGCGCGCCGCTCGCTGATCCAGTTGCAGCTGAACCAGCAACTGGCGGCGGCCCAGCTCATCCAGGAGTTGGGTGGCGGCTGGCATGCCGATTGGATGAACCCCGGCACCTGAAGGCTGGACATGGCCCTGGCTCTGGCTTCGGGCTGAGAACGTCTCCCCGCGTCGTCAGTGCAGATGCGGCAGAAAATTGCGCCCCGTCCGCTGCACAAACTGCGCATAGCTCATCGGCGCACCCAGTTGCACGTCGGCCTGGTTGGGCAGCACCCAGGCCCAGGCCCGCTGCTGCTGTTCGTCAAACACCAGTTTGTACAGATGGCTGGGTACCCAGACCTGGTTGCGGCCAATCGTCGGCGTCTGGCCTTCGAACAGCGGGCCGGTGTAGACAAACACATTGCCGCGCGCGCGTTTGGCGTATTTGCGCACATCGGCTTCGAGCTTGGACCAGACCTGGCGGTTGTGGGTGGGGTCCTGCGGCACCATGTTCGACAGCGCAAACGACTGGGCCATGCCCGTAGCGGTGCTCTGGTCCGCTGCCGGCGCCATGTGCCCGCGGTCATAGCCGCTGGCCTGGTAATCGGACAGCTCCGCCTTGTAGGCAGCGCGTAGGCGCGCATCGGCATAAAAATGGTCGGTGCGGGGCAGTCCGGCAGCACTTTGCAGCCGCTGGCGGCTGAGGCGTTCCACCGTGACAATGGGCGTTTTGGACAGCCCCGAATACAGCACCGCGAACCCTGTGGAACACAAGGTCACGGGCATCCAGCTGCGGCCCACGCTGGCCGCACTGAGCGGGGCGTCCGGCGGCAATTGCTCGGCGCAGTCGGCAAACCCCTGGCTGGCTTTGTCCGAAGCGGCTGGGCTGGATGGGCCTGCAACTGGAGGCGAGGGCGGTGCAGAAGAGGGCGCGTGACCAGTGCCTGACGCTGCACTACCGCCTCGGCTTTGCCGGGCAATGTCTTCAAAGCGGACTTGCCAGTCTGCGGCAGTGGATTGCAGCTCGCCCCACCACTGCTGCGCGGTCTGGACGGGGCCTTGTTGCTGCAGCCACTGCGTGGTGCTGTGGATGGCCCATTGGCGAACGTGGTCCAGCTGGGGCACGTAGGCGGCCGAGCCCAGTGCCGCCACTGCGCTGTAGCCTGCGAGTGCGCCCCGGCCTACCAACTTGCGCAACAAGCCACGCAGCAGGCCGGGGGCTGATTTGGATGCTTTTTTCTTTTGGGCTGAGCGCTTGGCAGAACGGGAAGGAGGGCAGGCCATGAACTTTGACAACCGGGTGCGCCGGCGTCAGCCAGCACGCATAACAACCGTTCTATTGTGGCGCAAATTGCTACCTGTGGCTTGCTGGATGCTATGAATTTTTTAGCTATTCACCAAGCAGTGTAGATGGATACTGTCTGTATGCCTGGAGGCGGCCTGGATCGCAGGTACTGTATAAAAATATGGCACAAGTTGCGCAGCGGATGCCTGCGTCCAGGTCGCGATGCTTCGCGAGTGGCTGATCCGCATCTGCATTGCGGGGCAACGTGCCCCGTCAAGAAAAACAGCCAGCGGCGACGCAGATAGCAAACAACTGCAAACCAATAATTATTGACAAGGTCAAATAGATTTAATCGAATACGATATAGCTATCAATTATGGCTAAGTTTTGGCGCGGCATGCATTGTACGAGTGCGATTGAATAACGGGAGTGCATCGAATAGGCCGCTGTATCACAGTGGGTTTGATGGCCGATGCGGATAATGCTCGGGTGAATGGGTTGGCCGCCGATACTTTGCAAGGACATTAGTTATTCCCATGTACACCCCCTTCTATGTGTATTTGTCGTCGGAGCCTTTTTCCAAGATCAAACTGAGGCCAACCAGCCATTTTGGTGTGTACCGAACCGATCCCATCAAGCTGGTTGTCAATGAAGCGACGGTGGCGACCTACCAGTATGTGCGTCTGGACCGGGTATTCAACAAGATATTCATCTACGATATTCAATTGCGACGTGATGTAGGTAGCCTGGGTCTGGGGCAGTTCTATGAGGAGCAAATGGGTGGACGCTCCAAACCTGCCGATAATGAGTAATTCGGGCCGGATCTGATGGCTCGCAGCCTGCACAGAGATAATGCAGCGCCTGTTCTGATGCGGCTTGGCTTGCTTACCTGGCAAACGCCGGTACTGAATTGAGATGCGCATGCGGAGCACGCGCAGATCGGTACGCGCGGGGCAGGCAACTCCGAGGGTGGTGTGGGGGTATTGTTATCGGGGGGCGGGCGCACACGCATGCGCTCTCAAGGGCCTAGCGGAGCAGCATAGGCACCGCCTGTGTTGTTACTTGCCAGGCTCCACGAAAGCCCAGTTGGGAATGGGCAGGTATCCCTGGTGGAGCAATGCACAGCGTGTGCACGGGAAAGAAACTTCTCCTAACACATTGCGTTTGTTGATGTGACTGCATGTTTCCCGGGTGGCGCTGGGGTCTGCATCGCTACGCCTTTACCGCTTCGGATGGATGGAAGGTCTCCCTCTGCATAGCCCGTTGCTGAACGGGAAGCGCGACTGCGGCTTGCCCGCAAAATCCCGGGTTCTAGCGGGTGAAAACCTATCGACGCTTGGGTTTTGGTGTTTGATGAGTACTGTAGATATCAAAAATGATTAAAAGATCATTTAAGATATCTTCTCTATGTCACAGGGCCGCTCGATGAGCCATGGGCAAAAGCCCAGCAGGCCCGCTTGGTCTGCGGACTGGCAGTTCAGTCTGTGATTGCTGCCCCCCTGTTGCCCGGCCGGTTGTGCCGTGGCCGCGCTGTTCAGCCCTTGCAAGCTGTCCACTGCATCCACTTAAATCATAGTTAAGATGGGCATATAACTATGGTTTAGATTGAAGGCTGAACTTATCTTCATATCCGCAACCTTGAAGTATTCCGGTTCGCGCAGGGCGTCGCGTCCTGTTGCTTTCAGGATGATGCTGTCGTTAACGTAGTGATAGATGCCTGCGTCGGCCCGCGTGCCCACACTGCAGATGCCCCGGAAGGGCGTCAGAGCTTCTGGCCGTTCCAGGCCCACAGGACCCGGCCTCGCACATCCAGTTGCTCTCGTCCATCGAGCAGGTCAGAGGTCTTGATGCTGGGGTTGTCGCTGCTGATCTCGAACTGCCCATCCCAGCGCTGGCGCACGCGCTTTACAAAGAGCCGGTCATGTGCGCACAGCACATAGACGCCGTCGATGTCGACCAGGCGGATACCGGTGTCGACCAGCAAGATATCGCCATCATTGAAAGTGCCCTTCATCGAATCGCCATAGGCATGGATGAAGCGCAGCGCCTGGACGTTGGAGGGTTTGACCCGCTGTGTGACCCATTCCTGCGACAGCTTCAGATCGCCGGTCAGCACGTCGTGCTCCAGCAGCTCGGCCCCTGATCCCATCGATGCGCTGTTGGACAACACGGGTACTGCGATCGAGGGGCGCCCCGGAATGGGCGCAGGGGACAGGTCGCTGTAGGGCATCACGGTACTGGAGCGCGCCATGGTTCCTTCCCCCAGGGCCAGCCAGTCCGAAGACACATTGAGCAACTGCGCCGCGCGGGCGCTGTTCTCTGCCGTCAATGCCTTGGTATTTCCGTCCACCACCTTCTTGATGGCTTGGTAGGACAGCCCCAGCCGGTCGGCCAGGTCCGCGGTTTTCATCTCTGCTGCCGTCATCGCCTGAACCAGGCGGTCTTTGTATTCAACCATGGTTTAAATTCTCGCGGAAATTTTGATAACTATAGTTGCTTTGTGGTCTGAACTATGGTTTAATTATTGCATGTTCATACGAAAGTCACAACCCAGCCCCGGTCTGAGCGCCCTCGACGCTGCGGCACTGCCAGATGCGGCAAGCCCGGCGGCGGGTTCGAACATGGGCAGCCATGAAGGCAGGGCGGAGCGCGTTGGCGGGGCCCCCAGCCATCAGCTCGCGTTCGCTGCGCCTCAGCGCAACGGGCGGCCACCCAATGCATTCAGCCGTCCGGTGCAATCCATTGCATCTCAGTTCGGCCCGCAGCGGATATCCCGGAGCACGGAGCGCCATCCCCGGTATCTCGGCTACGTCATCGAAAGCGGGACTCAGGCCCAGGCTTCCCACGACAAAACCCAACGTATTTTGAAAGGAACACTGCGATGAACTTTGCCCGCACCTGTGACCCTGTGAGCAGCTACGGCGCCCCGGAGCATTCGGCCCGGCTTGCAGGCGGACATGCTTCCCGCATCCTCGCGGCCCTGCACGATGAGAAATCGCTGACGGCGGGCGAGATGGC